>Ga0157370_10001500_pt1 | contig 28871 bp, 23 predicted proteins | sample C35metaG_FD_113463 | JGI IMG/M metagenome (GOLD analysis project Ga0157370, IMG submission 113463) | Corn rhizosphere microbial communities from Kellogg Biological Station, Michigan, USA - C3-5 metaG | ecosystem: Host-associated > Plants > Roots > Rhizosphere > Soil | place: USA: Michigan...
CCGTACGTTAGCAGAAATTGAAAGAATGATGGATGTAGTGGTTGCGAATGAGGGTGAGCCGGATGTGGTTCAGCTTTCTGGCGGAGAACCAACTGTTCACCCTGACTTTTTTAAAATCCTCGACCTGGCCAAAACCAAGCCCATTAAACACTTAATGGTGAATACCAATGGCATTCGAATTGCAAAAGATATTTCTTTTGTAGAGAAGTTAGCCACTTATATGCCCGATTTTGAAATCTACCTTCAATTTGATAGTTTTAGTGCGGAAGTGCTAACGAAGTTAAGGGGAGAGGATTTAACTGAAGTACGGAAAAAGGCAATCGACCATTTGAACCAGTTTAACGTATCTACCACGCTGGTGGTTACCCTTCAAAACGGACTAAATGACCATGAAATTGGCGATATCTTAGCTTACGCACTCAAACAGCGATGCGTTAGAGGGGTTACCTTTCAGCCTACCCAGGTTGCCGGGCGCAATGATGATTACAATGATCAGCAGGGGAGGATTACCTTAACGGAGGTTCGCAGGAAAATTTACGAACAATATCCAACCTTTACGCCTCAGGATTTAATTCCGGTTCCCTGCAATCCGGATGCACTTTGCATGGCCTATGCCCTGAAAATTGGCGATGAAGTGATTCCCATGACGCATTTAATTAACCCTGAAGATTTGCTTAACAACTCCAAAAATACCATTGTTTTTGAACATGATGAACAGCTGAAGGAGCACATGTTAAACTTATTTAGTACGGGTGTTTCTGTAGATTGTGCGGAAGATACTTTCGGTGAGCTGATGTGCTGCTTGCCCCGGGTAAAATCCGATCACCTGAGTTATGATAATCTGTTCCGCATTATTATTATGAATTTTATGGACCCGCTTGATTTTGATGTTCGGGCGGTTAAAAAGTCATGTGTACATATTGTAAGTGATAAATATAAAATGGTACCTTTCGAAACGATGAATATTTTTTATCGCGATAACAAGATTGATGCCATCAGGGAAAAACTAAACATGAATTGATATGATCATCTTATTGTTTCTTTACGGCCTTGCCATTGTGGGTTTATTTATTGCGGGTATCATCACAATTATTGTAAAATCTTCCAATCATGAACCGGTAAAACTTGGCGTACAAATGCTGATTGCCTCCATCGTTATGGTGGTAATAGGTGGTGGCGCCTGTGCGGTTCTACTTGCTAACGGATAAAATATGGATCTATTTATTGTTTACTGGGGAGCTGTTGTGGTGTTGTTTGTAGTGGGAGTGATTCAGGTTATTATTAAAGCAACGAAAAATGAATCGGTAAAACCCGGGTTGAAACTGATTATTGCATCAATCATTATGGTGGTGATCGGTGCTGGGGCCTGTGCTGTAATTTTATCTAATTTAAAGATAAGTCATTAGGGTTTGATCTTTAATGAGCGTTATAGGTAATCGTTATTTTGACGGTAGTGAAGGGATCTTTTAAAGTTGGGAGTTTGTTTGGTTCAAAGATTTCTCCATTTCGCTGCGCTTCAGTCGAGAGGACGAATTAGCGTTGTCGTCTTTTCGACCGAAGTGGAGAAATCTTTTAAAGGTGGTTTAATTGCATTGTTTAAAGATCTCTCCGTTTCGCTGCGCTCCAGTCGAGAGGACGAATTAGCGTTGTCGTCTTTTCGACCGAAGTGGAGAAATCTTTTAAAAGTGGTTTAATTGTATTGTTCAAAGATCTCTCCATTTCGCTGCGCTTCAGTCGAGAGGACGACTTTTGTATGCTGCGAGTTAGTTAGTTAGTTTGATTTGGTTCGAGATGACGAATTAGCGTTGTCGTCTTTTCGACCGAAGTGGAGAAATCTTTTAAAGGTGGTTTAATTGTATTGTTCAAAGATCTCTCCGTTTCGCTGCGCTCCAGTCGAGAGGATGATTTTTGTATGCTGCACTTTAGTTAGTTAGTAGTTAGTTTGATTTGGTTCGAGAGGACGAATTAGCGTTGTCGTCTTTTCGACCGAAGTGGAGGAATCTTTTAAAGTTGGTGGTTTGCCTGGTTCAAAGATCTCTCCATTTCGCTGCGCTCCAGTCGAGAGGACGATAAAAAGATATTTCAATTGAGATATAAGGTTTTATCTTATTATTCCTAATTCAAAATTATAGTTTTTGTATATTGAATAAAAAACTTTCATGGAGAGAGGAGGGTGCATTTACATCATGACTAATTATCAAAGAACAACCCTATATATTGGTGTTACATCAGACTTATTCAGCAGAATAAATCAGCATCGGGAAAAGTACGATCCAAAGTCGTTTACGGCTAAATATAACCTGGCTATTTGCGTATATTATGAGGTGTATCCTTCAATCGAAGAAGCTATAGCAAGAGAAAAGCAATTGAAAAAATGGAATAGATCGAAAAAAGATTATTTAATTGATGCTAAAAATAAGGAATGGAAAGATCTATATCAGGAAATATCTTCATGGTAATAATTATTTTTTTCCTAATTCAAAGGTTTCTCCGTTTCGCTGCGCTCTAGTCGAGAGGACGAATTAGCGTTGTCGTCTTTTCGACCGAAGTGGAGAAATCTTTTAAAGGTGGTTTAATTGTATTGTTTAAAGATCTTTCCATTTCGCTGCGCTCCAGTCGAGAGGACGACTTTTGTATGCTGCGCCTTAGTTAGTTAGTTGGTTAGTTAGTTTGATTTGGTTCGAGAGGACGAATTAGCGTTGTCGTCTTTTCGACCGAAGTGGAGAAATCTTTTAAAGGTGGTTTAATTGTATTGTTTAAAGATCTCTCCGTTTCGCTGCGCTCTAGTCGAGAGGACGACTTTTATATGCTGCGCCTTAGTTAGTTTGCTTTGGTTCAAAGATCTCTCCGTTTCGCTGCGCTCCAGTCGAGAGGACGAGTTTGTATGCTGCGTTATTTAGTTATTTAGTTAGTTAGTTAGTTAGTTTGGTTCAAAGATCTCCGTTCGCTGCGCTCCAGTCGGGAGGAAGGAAAATACGGTTATTACATCGCCAACAGCTTGAATGGCATTTAGCACTTATTGCATCAAGATTTCTTGTTTAGTTTTCTGCTTTAAGCTTTTAATAATATCTTTGCGTTTTATGAAATTAACGTATCAAGAGTTGTCTTGATTCCTGATACTTACTTCTTGATACTCGAAAAATGAAAATATCATATAACTGGTTAAAACAATTCGTTCAAATAGACAAAACGCCGCAAGAGCTTTCGCTAATCCTTACTGATATTGGTTTGGAGGTTGAAAGTGTTGATCAGGTTCAGCCCGTTGTGGGCGGGCTTGAAGGCCTGGTTATTGGCGAGGTTTTAACCTGCGTACAACATCCAAATGCTGATCGTTTACGGGTAACTACCGTTAATGTTGGCGGAAAAGATCATCTTCAGATTGTTTGTGGCGCACCAAATGTCGGCGCCGGGCAAAAAGTGGTGGTTGCCACTGTTGGTACAACTGTTTATCCGCTGGAAGGTGAGCCTTTTAAAATTAAAGAATCAAAAATCAGGGGCGAGGTTTCACAGGGAATGATTTGTGCAGAAGACGAAATTGGTCTCGGTAAATCTCATGATGGCATTATGATTCTGGCTGATGATACAGAAATTGGTATTCGCGCGAAGGATCATTTCAAAATGGATGATGATTTTGTTTTCGAAATCGGATTAACTCCAAATCGTGCCGATGCAGCATCTCATTTGGGCGTAGCGAGAGATTTAGCCGCTTATTTCAGAAGTGAATATGAAATGCCAGATCTTTCAGCTTTCAAAACTGATAATGAAAATCTGGTTATTCCGGTAGAAGTGGAAGCTTTAGAAGCTTGTCCGCGGTACAGCAGCCTAACCATTTCTGGTGTTACGGTAGCAGAATCTCCAGAATGGCTAAAAGATAAATTGAAAGTGATTGGCCTTCGCCCGATTAACAATATAGTAGACATTACCAATTACGTATTGCATGGTTTCGGACAGCCCTTACATGCCTTTGATGCCGATAAAATTACGGGTGGAAAAGTGATTGTAAAAAAAGTAGCTGAAGGGACACCATTTATAACGCTTGACGGCACAGAACGTAAGTTAAGTGCCGATGACCTGGTTATTTGTAATGCGGAAGCACCAATGGCTATTGCGGGTGTGTTTGGCGGGAAAAGCTCCGGAGTAAGTGCAGACACCCGGAATATATTTTTGGAAAGTGCTTATTTCAATTCGGTTTCGGTACGTAAAACATCTAAAAGACATGGTTTAAAAACTGATGCATCTTTCCGCTTTGAGCGTGGAACAGATCCGGAGATTACGGTAACAGCGCTTAAATATGCTGCTTTGTTAATTAAAGAACTGGCGGGTGGAGAAATCTCCTCATCAGTTTCTGATATTTATCCAAATCCTATCCGTCCGTTCGAGTTCGAGGTTAGTTATATAAACATTAATAAACTCATTGGTGCCAATATTCCATCAACGGAGATTAAACATATTATTACGGCTTTGGGCATTTCGGCTACGAGCACATCTGATGATACTTTAGCGCTAAGGGTTCCGTCTTTCAAGGTGGATGTTACGCGTGAATGCGATATTACAGAAGAGGTGCTGCGTATTTATGGATACAATAATATTGCTATTCCATCGAAGGTAAATGCTTCGCTGTCTTATAGTATAAAGCCAGAGAAGGAAAATACGCATAATGTAATTGCCGATATGTTAACGGCGAACGGATATGCAGAGATTTTGTGCAATTCGCTTACTAAATCTACTTATTCTAAAAATCTGGATGAAGCGGTTTTTATCTTGAATCCTTTAAGCAGCGATTTAAACGTAATGCGTCAGCAAATGCTGATGCCGGCTTTGGAAAGTGTTGCTTATAACCAAAATCGAAAAAATGCGGATGTTAAGTTCTACGAATTTGGCAAAACTTATCATTTAATTAATGATCAGTATGTGGAGCGTCCGAGATTGTTGTTATTAATTTCCGGGGCGAAACAAAGTGAACAATGGAATCAAAGTTCGAAACCGGCAACGTTTTATAATCTGAAAGCTGCTGTTGATGCGGTTATTTCCCGCCTCGGCATTTCGGGTTATCAAACGGATACACTTAATAATGAAAATTTTGCTTACGGTATTAAGTATTTCCGCGGTGATAAAGCTATTGTGAGTTTTGGTGCGGCTACGAAGGCAGACCGGAAACTGGCGGATGTGAATGCGGAAGTATTCTACGCAGACTTTGACTGGGCCGCCATTTTAGATATTGTTAAGAAAAATAAGATCGTTAATAAGGAACTATCGAAATATCCGCAGGTGCGCAGGGATTTATCATTGTTGATCGATCAGGCAGTAACTTTTGATACGTTGAAGGGAATCGCTTTCAAAACAGATAAAAAGCTGATTAAGGAAGTGGGCGTTTTTGATGTGTATGTGGGTGATAAATTGCCGGAAGGTAAAAAATCTTACGCTTTGAATTTCATTTTGCAAGATGAGGAACAAACTTTAACTGATAAACAGATTGAAAGCACCATGCAGAAACTAATTTCAAATTTAACCCAGCAAGCGGGTGCAGAAATTAGGAAATAAAATATAAATTCGTATTTTTAGAAATAAATTCATGACTTCTGTTGCAGATCAATTAGATAAAGTATTACAAAAAACAACTCATTTGATTGAGTTATGCAATGCATTACAAGAAGAAAATGATTTATTAAAGCTTGAAAATCAATCGTTAAAAGTTGCTGTTGATACTTCAAAAGCACAGCGTACAGACCTGGAAGAAAAGCTAAGGGTTACTAAACTTGCTAAAAGTATAGAAGGTACAAGTGAGAAGTCGCTTGATATTAAACAGAAAATTAACGATTTTGTGCGGGAGATTGATAAAAGTATCGCATTGTTAAAAAAATAAATGATGCGTAAAAATCAGAAACTAAGCTAACAAATGGGAGAAATCTCGATTAAAATAACCATTTCCGACCGTATTTATCCTTTAAAGGTGAATACAGAAGAGGAAGAAATTGTGAGACGGGCGGCAAAAATGATCAATGAGCGCATTAAAGATTATCAAGATAATTATGCGGTTAGGGATAAGCAGGATCTTCTTTCTATGGCCGTATTGCATTATGCAACCGCCGTATTGAGAACGGAAAACCAGGTGCAAAACCAGGATACTGCAGTGGCCGATAAAGTTGAAGAATTGGATATTTTACTTGACGGTTTTTTCAAAAAATAAAGGTTCGTTCTTTGGGCGATTCGTCACTCTGAACTTGTTCAGAGCCTGTTACAAAGATCCTGAAATAAATCCGATAGCTATCGGATCAGGATGACGCCGCTCTATATATTAGCATAAAAACATAGCCGCAGCTAGTTTTTTGAGTTTCAATTTTATAAAACTTAACACTTCAATATCTATGGGGTTAAGAGGGCGTATTTCATCTGCTTTAAGCACCTGAAAATGGCTTAAATCCCAATTATGCTTAGTTGAGGTTTAAAATGATGAGACTTAAAAAAATTAGTTGCGGTTTTTTTTTACTTAAAAAACAAAATGGAGATAACAGAAATTCTAGGATACATATTTGCCCTAATAGCAGGCTTAGGTATCGGTATAGTAGTAGGTAGGTTCCTACTTCGTAACTTGCTTAAAGGGCAGGAGGTTGCAGCCCAAAACAAGGTTAAAAAGATTTTAAAGGATGCAGAGAACAATGCAGAAATCTTAAAAAAGAATAAACTTTTAGAAGCAAAAGAGAAGTTTTTGCAATTAAAAGCAGAGCATGAGCAAGAAGTAAATGCCAAAAACAACACCATTAATCAACGCGAAAATACGATGAAACAGAAAGAACAATCTGTTAATCAACGTATGGAAAACTTTAATAAAAAGGAGCAGGAGCTTGATAAGCAAAAAATAAATTTAGAAAAGCAAACTGAATTAGCCGTTAAAAAGCAAGAAGAAGTAGAAGTTTTAAAAAACCAGCATTTAACACAATTGGAAACTATTGCCGGTTTATCAGCAGAAGAAGCTAAAAACCAGTTAGTCGATAATTTAAAGGAAGTTGCCCGTACACAGGCCATGATTCAAATCAAGGATATTGTGGATGAAGCGAAATTAACTGCAAGTAAAGAAGCTAAAAAGGTGGTAATCCAGACCATTCAACGTACTGCTACAGAGGCTGCGATTGAAAATTCGGTTTCGATTTTCCATATCGAAAGTGACGAAATTAAAGGTCGCGTAATTGGCAGAGAGGGTAGAAATATCCGTGCTTTGGAAGCGGCTACCGGAATCGAGATTATTGTTGATGATACTCCTGAGGCGATTATTTTATCTGGTTTTGACCCGGTGCGACGAGAAATTGCGCGTTTGGCTTTACACCGTTTGGTAACAGATGGCCGTATTCACCCGGCCCGTATTGAAGAGATTGTTGCAAAGACCAAAAAGCAAATCGAAGATGAGATTGTAGAGATTGGTGAGCGTACCGTAATTGATTTAGGTATTCACGGTTTACACCCCGAATTAATCAGGATGGTTGGCCGGATGCGTTACCGTTCTTCTTACGGTCAGAATTTATTACATCACTCTCGTGAAGTAGCTAATTTCTGTGCAACAATGGCAGCAGAGTTAGGCTTAAACGCGAAGATGGCCAAACGTGCCGGTCTGTTACATGATATAGGTAAGGTGCCTGATGATAACCCTGAATTGCCTCACGCAATTTTAGGTATGCAATTAGCCGAAAAATATAAAGAACACCCTGAAATTTGTAATGCCATTGGTGCCCACCATGATGAAATCGAAATGACGTCAATGATTTCACCGATTATTCAGGCTTGTGATGCAATTTCTGGTGCTCGTCCGGGTGCCCGTAGAGAAGTGGTAGAAAGCTACATTAAACGTTTGAAAGATTTGGAAGAACTGGCTTTATCTTACCCTGGCGTTGAAAAAACATTTGCGATCCAGGCGGGTAGAGAACTGCGTGTAATTGTAGAAAGTGAAAGAATTACCGATGCACAGGCAGAGTTATTGGCTGCGGATATTTCAACAAGGATTCAAACAGAGATGACTTATCCAGGTCAGATTAAAGTTACGGTAATCAGAGAAACACGTTCAGTGGCATTTGCAAAATAATTATGTAGATTTTACGCTAAAGCGGATGATTACACGGATTGAGGGATTACACAGATTTTTCAATAAAGTGATTGATTACACAGATTTTCACTGAAGTGATTGATTTCACAGATTAAAAGGATTACACAGACTTAAAGCGATGACAGGTTCATCGCTTTTTTTGTGCTTAACTTCTCGCCAGCGTGGATAAGTATTATCAGACCAAAGTGGTTGATTACATAGATGGATTACATGGATTTTTCACTGAAGTGATTGATTACTCAGATTTTCACTGAAGTGATTGATTACACAGATTTAAAGCGATGACAGGTTCATCGCTTTTTTTGTGGGTTGCAAGGTGTATATTAAGTGATTAAAGGGTAAGGTTGCACAGGTTACGCTAAGCTGGATAATTACACAGACGGAGAAATTGCACAGATTTAGTTTAGGTACCCGGTTGCCTGGATTAGGGGTTATTATTAAGTTCTTGTAGCGTTTTGGTTGCAAAATGCGTTCAAGGTGAAAAAATGTTATGAGAACAATATTTAACCTCTCTTTCTTCCTGATTCTCTTGAGTGTTTTCAGCTGTAAGAAGAATCCAAATGAAAAGAAAGTTGAAATTACCGGAGATAATTTAACTGGCTGTCCGACTGACATGACATGTACTTATTTATATCAAGATGGTGTCGATTTCGGAGAACCGTCCTTTTTGAATCTTAAAAAAGGTAATTTTAAAATCTTCAAGTACAGTGCGGTTTTGGGCAAGGGGTTTTACGCAAAACATGTGTATATCCGGGTACCCTTAAATGCAGCACAATTTGAATTAAACAATGCTCAGGTAGTGGAAGGTGCAGTAAGATATGCGAACCCTTGTGCAACCTGCGATCTTGTTGGTTTAAAGGTTACCGGTGGTCATTTTAAAGGTGTGAAAACGGCAGGTTCTTCACAGTCGCGGGGATGGCTTTTGGAAGGAAAGGTGTATTTAGGTACATTGGTGCCTTCAGCTTATCAAGATAGCATCTATATTAAACAATACTTCGCGCTCGATCCGGTTGGTCTATAGCTTTCCACATGCTGACAGGTTTCCATTATTTTTTTTAATTTTACATAATGAGCAAGCCAACCATAAATATAGAACCCAAGCGCCCTGTTGATGTACTTTTTGATCGGTATGCAGAAAGTCATCAAAACCCAACCAATAAAATGGTGCATTGGATCTGTGTTCCGCTAATCGTATTTAGCTTGCTGGGTCTGGTTTGGCAAATTCCTTTTCCGCATATTGGTTTTCTGGGAAGTTATAACGGCTTCTTTAACTGGGCATCGTTTCTGCTCGCTTTTAGCTTATATTATTATTTTACCTTATCGCCGGTGTTATTCTTTATGATGATCTGGGTGATTGGTTTGATGAGCTACCTGATTGTTAAAATTGAGCAGGCGGTTGGTTTAGGGAGTAGTACTGCATATGCCATTTATGCAATTATATTTATTGCCGCCTGGGCAGGTCAGTTTATCGGTCATAAAATTGAAGGGAAAAAGCCTTCTTTTCTGGATGATGTTAAGTTTCTGTTAATAGGTCCGATCTGGTTATTGCACTTCATTTGCAGGAAAGCAGGTATTAGGTACTAAAAAAGAAAACAGTTAACTTGTAATTAACATTAAGGTAAAGCAATGTTAATTAACACCTAACTTGCAGTTAACACTGTGGTAATACTTTTGCCCTTATCAAATAAAGGCAAATTGGAATTACGAAACTCTTTTAAAAGAGCAGCACTTACTGTGTTCGCTTTAACGATCAGCATACTTTCGTATGCGCAAACAGGAAAAATTTCTGGTACAGTTACCGATAAAAAAACGGGTGAAACCTTGATCGGGGTTACTGTTAAAATAAAAGGTACTACTAAAGGCACTTCTACAGGTCCTGACGGTAAATATACTATTGCACTCTTAGGAGATGGCAAACATACTATCGAAGCATCTTATGTTGGATATGCTACAACAGAACTTAAAGATGTTGAGGTGAAAGCTGCCGGTACAACCACTTTAAATATTGCGCTTGATGAATCTAATACTCAGAAATTAGGCGATGTACAGGTTAGGGGTGTTGCGGGTAAAGAAAGTGAAACAGCATTATTGTCGTTACAAAAGAATGCCATTGAAATTAAGCAGGGAATTGGTATACAGGAGTTATCTAGAAAAGGTATAAGCGATGTTGAAGAAGGGCTAACTAAAATTACAGGTATCACTAAGGTGGACGGTAGAGGTTTATTTGTTAGGGGTTTAGAGGATAGGTATAATAACCTTTTAATAAACGGTTTAGCTGTACCTTCTAATAACCCATTCAAGAAAATCATTCCATTGGATCTTTTTCCCACTGATATCGTTTCAGTTTTAGAAACTTATAAAACTTTTAATTCAAGTTTATACGGTGATTTTGCAGGTGGTACATTTAATATTGTGACTGCTAAGGGGGAAAAATCGATTACTAAAATTAATATTGGAACGAGTTTTATTTCAAACAGTACTTTCAAGAAATTTTTACGACCAGCTGATGAAACATCTGTTGGAGACTATTTCGGTTTTACAGGAAGTCAGCGTGAATTGCCAAAGGTATTTGGTAAAGTCCCTGCTTCTTATACCATGACAGCGAATGAAGCTAATTCTCAATTCGGTTCAGGATTTGATGTGAGTGATGGAAATGCCCCGCTTAACACAAATGTTGGTATTCTCCATACTCAAAAAATCAATTTAAATAATGGTCGTTCTTTCCAATATCTGGTTTCTTTCAATACAGATAATAATTTCCAGATCAGAGAGGGAGTAGATCGTTTTTTTAACACTGCACAAGGTATTTATGATAACAATTTGTATACAACAAGATATAGATTTTCTACTAATTCATCCGTATTAGGTGCATTCAATTATGGTTCAAACCGATTGAGTATTAATTTAAATGCATTTTATTTAAAAGGTACTGAAACCATGATTCAGGATCAATTAGGTTATACCAATAGCCAGGCTACAGTAAGTAACTCATTTATCAGATTAAATCAATTGCAAAAAACAGATTTCTTTACCGGGCAGTTGTTCGCTAATTACAAGTTAACAGAAGATGATAAACATAGTGTTAGAACAGGTATTTCTTATTCAAAAACACAATATCAGTTACCAGATAGAAAATCTTTTAAAGGATCTAAAATAGATGAAAACACAACATCTGTTAGTTATACCGGAAATAGTATCGTAAGGCAGTATATGGATTTTAATGGGGACTTTTTCGCCTCTGGACTGGCAGAATACAATTGGAAGTTTGGAAATGATGATTTATCAAAAGCGAATAAACTCTCTATTGGATACAATGGTTCATTCAACAAAATAGAATCTGATTTTAGGTTCTTGGTCTCTCAGAACTTAGCTAGTTCGGGTACAATTTTTAATACCAATCAGCCAGACAGAACTTTAAGTTCTGAAATATCAAGTGGTAATTTCTCATATAGAGAGGGTTCAAATGCAACATATGCGGCCAGAATGCAGGAAGCAGTAAATGCCGGATATGCTGATTTATCATTGAGGTTAAATGATCGTTTAAATTTAAATATTGGCGGTAGAGTAGAGCAATCACAACGTATTACCAGATATAGAAACTCAGGAAGTTTTGATGATCCTTTTCAAAGAATCACTAAAAATAATTTAGATTTTTTACCAGCAGCAAACTTAAAGTTTGAATTAACAGAGAAAGCTAACTTCAGGGTGTCAGCTTCTAAAACATTAACCAAGCCGGTTATTATGGAAGCTTATCCATTAGAATTTGTTAATCCTGATGCTACTATTGAAAATGGAAATCCAAATGTCATTAACAGTAGAAACTATAATTTCGATTTGAAATACGAACTTTTCCCATCAAATAAGGAAATGTTTGCTATAACCGGGTTTGCAAAATATTTGCAGGACCCAATTGAAAGATTATTCTTACAATCTGCAGGAAGCGGAGGCTTACAAATCACCTATAATAACTCTAAAAATGCGGTGTTATATGGTGCTGAATTAGAGTTTTTATTACAATTATCGAGGTTCAGCGAGTCATTGTCTAACTTCTCTTTAGGATTTAATACCTCGTTAATGTACACGAAGACAACAATTGATGTTGCTAAAAATAGCTCAGAGACCGCCGCTATCGGAAATAAAAATACAAGGAGATTACAAGGTGCCTCGCCGTGGTTAATTAATGCTGACATTAAACATGAAAGCGATTTTGGTAAAAACTGGAAAAGCACCATGACCTTAGCCTACAACATTTACGGAGAACGTATTTATGCAGTTGGTACGAATGGTTTGGATAATTATTATGAAAAACCGTTTGGAAAACTAGACTTCATTTGGAGTAATAAAATTGCCGATAAGTGGGATGTGAAATTAGGGGTTGAAAACATATTGAATCCCACTTATAGGATAGATCTGGGTAGCAACAGTACGGTAGTCATTTATGAAAATGATCTTACTGTTAAAGATTATAAGAGAGGTGTTGGTGTATCATTAGGTTTAGGCTATACATTTTAAGTCATATTAACCTCTATTGACATAATCTTAAAGCTGGGTTAACATATTCAATACATAAGGAAGCTAACTTTATATTTAAGGAAAACTAAAATTAATTATAAAAAAAAAGAATTAAAATGAGAAAATTACTTTACGCAATTGCGGTATCGACTGCAATTTTTACCGGATGTTCTAAAGAAGATGATGAAGTTACGCCAACAAAAGTTCCGGTAGAGGGTGAACTTACAGGAGATATCACTGCTAGCAGAACTTTAGCATTTGGAAATTATACTTTAAAAGGTTTAGTTAAAATTCAATCTGGTGTAACATTAACTATCGAAGCAGGTTCAACTATTACAGCAGATAAAACAAATGGTGAAGATGCTTTAGTGGTATTAAACGGAGGTAAGTTAATTGCTAATGGAACTGCCGACAATCCTATTGTATTAACAGAAAAATCAAAAATTGCTGGTTCATGGGGTGGTATCATTATGTATGGTGATGCACCAATCGTAAATTCAGCTACTGCTGCTGCTCCTCAAACTGCTACATCTGAAGATGGTCAATCATTAATTTACGGTGGGTCTAATGCCTCCCACAACGGTGGTTCATTAAAATACGTAAGAGTTGAATATGCTGGGCAGGTAATTACTACAAATAATAAAGAGCACAATGGTTTCTCATTCTATTCAGTAGGAAATGGTACTGTGTTAGAAAACCTAGTTTCTTACAAAGGTAATGATGATGGTTTTGAGTTTTACGGTGGTACCGTAAGTGGTAAAAATTTAATCTCTTTTGGAAATGCTGATGATTCTTTCGATTGGCAAGATGGCTGGAGAGGTCAGGAAAATACAAACTGGTATGCTTATCAAACAGGTGTTGCCAACTACGGAGTAGAGGTTGAAACCAAAGGTGTTGATAATGCTTTCTTTCCTAAAGTAACCAATATCACTTTAAAAAGAGCTGCTGGTACTGTAACTGAAGCCCAAAGTGAAATTCAACTAGATGCTTTCCAGTTCAAAGCAAACGGAAACGGTGATTTTAGTAATATCGTAATTGATGGTTACATCAATCAAACCACGCCAACAGCTTTTACAGGTGGTGCTGTTCAAATTCGTGATTTAGTTACTTATAACAATCAGGTTTTAACGGGTAAAATTAAATTAACCAATGTTAAAGTTAATAATACGCCAACCTTATTTATTACAGGTGCTTCAGGTTTCACAGTTGCAGCAACTAGTTTCGGTTCCAACTGGTCTGTTGCTACTACTGCAACCGGTGCTTCTTTAGCTAAAGGAAAATGGGCTACAGTTGATGGTGTAGATTTGTTGGCTAATTTGTAAGAATTATATATCCTTAAATGGGGGTAATAAAAAGGTACTTATCGTTTGGTGAGTACCTTTTTTGTTACTAATCCCTATGTTGCAACTATGTTCTTACTATTGTAATAATTGGTTTAGCATTTGCAATAACTTTAACAAGTTGTAAGAAAGAAAAGAAATAAATATTAAAGAAGTAACTCAAGCTTCAGGGAGATCAGTAAATCTGCTTACGACAGTCCAGATTGAAACTCTCTATTTTAATTGGGGAATGTAATTCCATCATCATGATAGACTAAATTATACTCTTTTGGTCAAACGATATACCTTTTTAAGTTTAAGTGATAATTTTAGCCTTTGGTTAGACGATATACTCTAAAAGAATATCATTATAGTCTTATAGTTAAACGGTATATTCTTTTTGTTAGTCAACATACCCTTTTGGGCGATAATTATATTCTTTTTGTTCGGTGATATATCTTTTTTGTTTATAATTATATCCGTTTGATTGCCAGTTGTTTCCGTATTTCGTCTTTTTCTTGGAAATTGTTGCTTCAGGTCTTTAAAAATGTCTTGTGTACCTGCAACATTAGATCGGTGTGCGCCTTTAACTGCGTTGTACAAAACAAGTGCAGCTTCATGGGCTCACTACTGGTAACCATCATGCTATCTTCTATCGATCATAAAAACTTGCTTTGCTCAAGGTAAATTTCACGCGAATCTGCTGCAAGCTTATAATCTTTCTGTGCTTCGGCCACATCTAAATAAGGGGGTACGAGGTTTGAAGATTGCTTTGCATGTGCAATCACCCGGCCTACAAAGGCGAGCGTTTTGTCCCCATTTTTAGTATGTTCAGGCGTTCGTCTGCGGTAAGGTTAAAAATTAATACATCTTTAAGCGTTTCTTTGTTTCCTGCAATTGCGCAGTTAGCTTCGTCATTTGTTCGACAGTTAATCTCTGTTTTTTCATTATTCGCATCTTATCCCTTCAGCATCAATGGTACTACGTAGAAACAGCAGCCAAACTACGTCCTTAAAATTTGATTTTATTGGTTATTCTCATGGTGAAGGGGGAGTTTTGATTATCAAGCTTGAAGCCGGTTTAAGTAACGCCTGATCATTTATAAACAAATAATTGGTTTAGTGTCGGTAATATCTTGTAATATATCCAATCATATTACAGAATTTAAATGGTATCGATTATTATTTATGTTTACTTGTCTGACTATTTTAATATGTTTTTTTTGTATTCTTTTGTTTATTTTAAATTAATGATTTATTGTTGATTAGCTAATAATGAGAGTGTTATCTTGTAATTAAACAAAATCTAATTATGAAAAAAAAAACTATCTTAAGCTCGTTCTCAAGGATGATGTGCTTTGCCCTATTGCTGGTTGCCATAGGTATCTCCTCTTGTAAGAAATCAGAAACCCCTATTATTACTCCGGATGCTAAAGTACAGGTCGATCCCCTTGCCATTGCCAAAATCAAAGAAATGGGTTTTAAGACCGATGGTATTAAAGAATCCGGGGCATTCTACGTTGTAGAAGGTGATATCCTGATTTCGAAAGAATCTCTATCGGCAACTAAAACCGCAAAAAAATGGATGAATGATGGAGGTAAGATATCGCAGGCAAATACCAACAATTTAATTCAGGGAAATTTAACTAACGTAATAATTACCACAGAAGATTACGATATAAGATGGTTTTATGCTATAAGAGATGCTGTAACTGCCTGGAATGAGATTAGCAATTGCCGTATTAATCTGATCCACTCCTACAATCAATTTTATCCGCCATATTCAACCTCGGTAACGCCTACAATTACCATGAAAAAATCAAACTTAGGAACTGGTAGTTTTGGACAAGGTCAAATGCCTACTTCATCTGGTACTGCAGGAGCAGTTCTTCTGGTAAATCCTTTTACAAATAACGTTAACAGCAATGGTCAAGACAATGGTATTCCTAGAAGCAGGGCACAGGATGTATACATGTTGGTACATGAAATTGGTCATTGCCTTGGTTTAAGACATACCGACTGGAAAGCTGAAGGTACAGGCGGAAGTTCGGTGGGTGCTAACCCAATACCAGGCACACCTTCAAGCGGAGAGCCTTCTAATGATCCCAATTCTGTAATGAACTCCGGACGTTTAGGTACTTCCAATAGTTGGTCAGCCTTTTCTTCTTATGATATTACTGCTGCCCAATATTTATATCCGCCTTTGTCTTCTCCGGCTTTAAGCACTTTCAAAGATATCATTAATGGTGGATCTAGCTTCTCTGTAGGTGGAACAGTTATAAGTACAGCAGGAACTACATACAGTGGTAACTATTATGAATGGAGAATGTTAGATCAAAATTTAAATATTGTATTGCCTGTAAGCAGTTTTACCAATTCGCCGCAGCAAGAATGGGGTTACAGCAATACTGGAACCTATTTCCTGGAATGCCGCGTAGTTGGTTTAGAATGTGCAGGCGAATGGGCACGACAAACAATTACCTTTAATTAAAAAATCAGATCTTGATTATTTTAAAGCCGGAATTTAAAACTCCGGCTTTTTTGTGAGGTACATTTAGGTGAAATCAATAATATGCCGCGTTGTTGAAGTATTTTTTTTACAAATAAAATCTTCACCAAATCTTCATCTTTCAAAAGTAGCTTTAAACATCATATAGCCACCTTTTGATCCCGCCAAATCTGGTGTTAACTAACTATGTCTAAATTGTTTGCCGGAAGTTAAGTGATGCGTAATAGTTGATTATTTCTTAACATTTACTTAACATCACTACTGTTGCTTTGCACCAAACAAAAACAACAGAAAATGAAATCACGTTTACTATTCTTGTTCGGTCTGGTGGTGCTGTTCGTTATCGGGGCACATGCACAGGTGACAACAGCCAGTATCAATGGAAAGATCAAAGATGAAAAAGGCATCATTCCAGGTGCAACCATCGTTATGCTGCATGTGCCTACAGGCACAGTATCAAAAGCATCATCAAATGAAAACGGCCTTTACCGTATTGGAAATTTAAATCCCGGTGGGCCGTATAAAATCACGGTAACCTATGTTGGGTATAGTCCGGTGGTTAAAGACAATATTTATTTAGCATTAGGTGCTGATCAAAAACTGGATATCGATATTCAGGAGCAAGGCAGTCAGCTGGCAGAGGTAAGTGTAAAGGGGCAAAAAGGGTCAACAAAATCCGGAGCTGGGACCAGCATTGGTGAGGGGCAAATTAAAATCCTGCCGACCATGAACCGGAGTTTGCAGGATGTTACCCGGGTAACGCCTCAGGGCAGTAAGGATAATACCTTCGGCGGAACAAACTTCCGGTATAATAACGTTACCATTGATGGTGCCATCAATAATGATGCGATTGGTTTTAGCCCTTCATTAGGTGGACAAAGCGGAAGTTCAGGGATGCCAGGAAGCAGTACGCGTACCAATCCGGTTTCTTTAGATGCGATTCAGGATGTTACCGTTCTTTTATCTCCTTACGATGTAAAGGTGGGTAACTTTTTGGGTGGAAGCATTAACGCGGTAACCCGTAGTGGTACCAATGATGTAACCGGATCAGTTTATGGATATGGCCGCAATGCCTCATTAATCGGGAGAAATAAAATTGGCGATAATGCCAAAGAACCCTCTGCATTTCATGATTACCAGACGGGCTTCAGGTTGGGTTTACCCATTATAAAAGATAAATTATTCTTTTTTACCAATGAGGAGATTACCCGTCGCCAGGATCCGGTTATTTTAGGTGCCGGTTCTCCGGATGGGATTATCACACTTGCTCAGGCGCAACAAATCTCTGACCGCATGAAAAATGCATATGGTTTAGATGCAGGTGCTTATGGTGATTATAATATCTATTCCCAATCTAATAAGTTTTTTAACCGGTTAGACTGGAACATTAATGAAAGTACACAGTTAACCATCAGAAACAATACCATCATTTCAAAGGCTACCAACTTAGAAAGAGACCAGTCTAACTTTAGGTTTGGGGGAATAGATTTTAAACAGAATAATAATCAAAGTTCTACCGTTGCCGACTTAAAAACAAGGTTTAACAATTCAGCCACCAATAATTTAATTTTAGGTTATTCTACTGTACATGATTTCCGTACGCCTCTTTCTGATCCTGCTATTCCACAGATTGAAATCGGCGCGAATGGGGGCACTATCTTCCTGGGTACCGATAGAGAAGCCAGTATTTTTAATATGAAACAAAATACTTTTGAGTTAACGGATAACTATTCATTCAGCAAAGGCATACATACTTTTACAGTAGGTACGCACAATGAATTTTACAAAATCAATTACGGTTTTGTAAATGCATGGAATGGTAGGATAGCCTATGATACTGTTGATGACTTTTTAAATAACCGGCCAAAACGGGTTCGTACCAGTTTCGATTATGCTGATAACTCACGTGATAATATTATTGCCAATCCAACTGCTAAATTTAATGTTAATCTTTACAGCGCTTATGGTCAGGATGAAATGCGTTTGAGCGATAAATTCAAACTGACATTAGGTTTGCGTTTCGATATGGCGGATTTACCAACTATGCCAACTTTGAGTAGTAAAACCACTAACTCACCAGTTGATCCAAATTATGGTACAACCTATACCTATACTCAGCCTTCAAATATTAATAATAAGTTTTTAAATAAAGTTCAGGTTTCACCAAGGTTAGGTTTTAATTTCGATGCATTAGGCGATCAAAGCCTGATTATCCGTGGTGGTAGTGGTTTATTTACCAGTCGTGTGCCTTTTGCCTGGTTAGGTTACGCCTATTACAATAATGGAGTAAACTATGGTGCTTATGATCTTAAACCTGCAACTGGAAACAAGGTTGTGACGCAGGTACCAGGCAGCGATCCCATAAAAGATGCTTTAACGGGTAATGGCGAAGCGGGATACGCGGCCAAACAGGGTATAAATATTAATGATGCCAATGGTGCAACGCAGGTTGATTTAGTGGATAATAATTTCAAAATGCCAAAAGCCTGGAGAAGTAACTTAGCTTTTGATTTCAGAACCCAGGACAACTGGAAGTTTACTGTTGAGGGTATTTACAGTAAGGTAATTAAAGATATCGCATTTCAACAAATTAACTATGTAGATAATCCAAATTACATGGTTTATGATACACAGCACCAGCAGCCAATTTATTCCGGAGCAAAAATTAATTCAAAATATACAAACGCTTATCTATTGTCTAACACCGATCAAGGATATAAATACTCCTTAACCGGTCAGGTAAGTAAATCTTTACCTTTTGGTTTGGATGTAATGGTTGCCTACACTTATGGTCAGTCTAAAGATATTGCGAACGGGATTCGTAACTCCATGGAATCTAACTGGCAATTAAATCAGGCTTTAAGTCCTAATAACCCAGGTTTGGCATATTCTAACTTCGATGTGCGTAACCGGATTATTTCAACCTTAAATTACAGATTAGACTGGGCTAAAAACAGTAAATATGTAAGTAACTTCTCCATTTTCTTCAGTGCACAATCTGGAGCGCCATACTCATTAGGATTTGTTAATGCGACTATAAATAATACTGCGCAAACTGTAGGTTTGGTTTATATTCCAGCTGTTGGCGAAACTTCAAAATTCTTTTCTTCAGCAAACCAGGCGCAAGCGGCAGCCTTTGATGCTTATATAGATGCAGATAAATATTTGAGTACCCGGAGGGGTCAATTTACAGAACGGAATGGTGCGCGTACACCATGGAATGTTCAGGCTGATTTTAGATTCTCTCAGGATATTCAGGTAGCACAAGGGAAACATCCCCATGTTTTAACCTTAACTTATGATATTGTAAACCTGACCAATTTAGTGAATAAGGATTGGGGAATTCAATACTTTTCTCCAAACACATTTAATTCAATGGCCAGCGTAGGTGTTAAAGTGGCTACAGCCGGAACACCAACAACTTACCCGGTATATACTTTTGCTCAGAAAGATGTAACTTCTTACGCTAAAGATTTCTTTGCATCGCGTTATCAAATGCAATTGGGATTGAGATATAGTTTCTAAGCCGAATTTATAATCAATGCAAATGCCCTGTCAGACAACTAACAGGGCATTTTTATTTTTATTTCGATTCAAGTGTTTCCACTACCGGAGCTTTTTCTTTTTTAGCTGCAACTGGTTTAGTTACCTTCTCTTTTGGAGTGATAACCAAAACTTCTTCTTGCTTTATAAAAGGTTCGATCGAATCATTTAAGGGCTTTAATGAGATTTTTTTCAGAAGTTGTTTGGTGAACTTTTCTACTACCTTTTCCGTTTTCTTAGATTTTCCAAATTGAGCAAGAACCTCGTTAAATGCAGTGGTTAATTTGGTTTCTAATTCTTTGCGTGTTTTTTTACTTGCCGAACTATTCTTCGACTTAGATTTATGCTTCTTCATTTAACTTATTTAGGATTTTCCCAAAGATAAAAGTTACGGAAGTTAAATTAACATTATGATTATGTTAACTCTTGATGTGGGAGTTAACATGTAAAATATTTAGTGTAAATTGATTAGAAACAAGAGATTGACGATTTAAATAGCAGCCATGAACTATCCAATAATTATCGCCGTGTCCATTTTGGTTATATTGCTCCTGGTTTTTCTGATTAGGAGGAACTTAAAAGACAAGCAGAAATTTGAAGAAGAAGTGATTGATACTGAGCTGCCACCAGAAAAGGATGATAAAGAAAATATTTAAAATTTGGCTCCTTCTGCAATAACGCCACCTAAATCTAAGGTATTTTGAAAAGCCTCCAGGTACCCTAACAAATGTCTTTCCGCATTGGCATAAGAGGTAAAGGTAGAAGCTGGTTCGTTCGGATCTGAATCACTTTTGCTTTTAAAATGAAGACTTACCTGAAAGGTGAAAGATTGTTCATCATTTATCGGAGACATAATTCTTGCCTTTACCGGATGGCCGTGAATATTGGCAAAAAACTCTTTAACAATAGTATATATGATAGCCGCCATGATCGTTTTAAGTAACGTTTAATTAATGGTTAAAAGTAGTTTAAAAGGCTAACAGTTTAGGTGCTTAGTGATAAGATAACATTTTATTAACACTAAATTAACCTAATACGCATGATTGGAGCGCCTGGATACCTACCTTTTTATTGGCTCGTAGGCATATACGATTTCGTATTTAAGATGCTTCAGTCTTGATGCAACCTGCCCGATTTTTAAATCCTGGCCCTGAGGTGTTGGCTCACAAAATGAATATTGTTTCCCGTTATAATTTACGGTATTGCCAACGGGCTTAGCTAAATTTACGGCAATGGTTAAGTGTTCGGGATAGAGTACGGCTACCATTGGTAAATTATAGATTTCTTTAACCAAATAGAAGAAAAGTGCTGCCCGATCATCGCAGTCGCTATATTTGCTTATTAAGGTTTGCTCTGGCGCATTGCGTTTTTCCTTTCCAAAGTTTTCACTATCATCTTCATAAAGAAATGCATAACGGGTAAACCGCATTAAATAATCAATTCCCTTTTTTTGATCCATGTGTTTTAGATTCTCATTTAAAGTAGGAATCAGCGAGCTGTAGGTCTCTCTGCTCAAGGGAATATTAAAGTAACTTTCAAAATCTACAACAGGGTAATTTTTGAAAATGCTTTGTACTTTTTCATTAACCTTTAATTTGAAGTGATAGCTTTTTTGCTGATAGCTAAACTCAATCTTTTTCTCTTCATAATCCTCTGGTTTGAAATCCGGCATTCGGGTTACTTTGTAAGAAAATTGATTTTTAGCTTCTGGAATACGAATGTTTACAGGCTTGTAAGCATCAGCTTTTTTAAACAATTTTCCATAATCATGATAATTCAGGCACATGTACTTCCTGCCGTCGATCATAAAAAAAGGAATGTCGCTAATGTCTTCATCATTCTTCACATAAAAGATCACCTGGTTATTGCCCACAGCAAGTCTTGCGTCATAACCACATTTGTTTAAAAGGAACCATTTATATAAGGTATACCTGAAATAATTCTCAGCCTTCGGGCTGATTTGCTCCGCCACTTTTCGGATTAACTGATAATAAATCCAATCGTTCAGGTGATGTTTATCCTGATAAGATTTTATAGTGGCGATTAGCTCATTGTAATTGCTGGTGCAAATTTTATCGTAAAACTGGTGTACTTCAGTTGCAGAGGCAAGCGTTGAGGTGGGGATGTTGAGTGAAGAATCAGCACTGAAATGAAAAGTGCCATCATAAAAATCGAAGGCGTAATTTTGTCCTTTTGCCATAATGAAACTCATCATTAGGCAAGTGAACAAAAAAAACTTTAAAAAATATGTTGATATCCCGCTTTTCAAACTGCTCCATATTTGGTTATATTAAATTTACCTTTTTTTAACTTAAAAGCAACAATTTATTTATGTTAAGGCAGGAGTTGCCCTTAATAAGGAATTAATATTGAGGATGTTCAGGAACTAGGTTAGCTTTGTCTTTTCTTAAAGAATAAAGTCTATTCCGAAGTTCGTTTAGCAAAGCATTATTACAGTCTTTACTTTCAATATCGATCAGGTTGATGGGTTTTCCGATACTGATTTTTAATTGATGTCCGTTTTTATTAAATAATTCAGAGATCAGTTTTGCTGTTTGTAACGATGGATGGATCGATTTCAACAGGCTAAAGAAAATTCCGTTATTGCCATGAAAATATATCGGTAAAACAGGAACATTTGCCTTCGAGATTATTTTACCTACTACCGGATGCCATTCTTTGTCGGTAATCTGGTTTTTTCTCAATTTATAGGAAGATACTTCACCAGCAGGAAAAATGGCTACCGGACTTCCGTCTTTTAAGGCTTTCAGCGTTATTTTTAAGCCGCTGATGCTTGAGGAATCCTGTACTTTTTCAAATGGGTTTACGGCAATGATACATTTTTCGAGATTTGGAATCTTTTTTAATAAAAAGTTTCCCATAAACATAGTGTCAGGGCGTTGATTGGCAAGGGTACTTAATAGGGCCAGGGATTCTATTGCGCCATACGGATGGTTGGCAATGGCGATAAAAGCACCTTCTTTTGGGATGTAGGCTAAATCTTCGGCACTAACTTGAATGCTTACACCCAAAACCTTTAAAATATGTTTGGCAAATTTTTCTCCTTCCAAAGCATTTGCATCCCTTATCATTCCATTGAAATCATCAATTTTCAAAAATTTCATTAAAAAAGAAGCAAGGCCGGGAATAGGAACATTGCAAATGCCAGTGGCTTTGGAAAAATTCTCTTTTGAAATTACATTCATAAATTATAGTTCATAGTTTATTCAATTTGAAAACCAGATCTACAAATGATTTTTAATTTGAGCCCAATACAAGAGAAGGAAACACGCTATCTTGATTGATAACCATGTTTAATATAGCTCATACAGCGTGATTAAAGATAGTCGAATAAGTGGAGTTATCAGGTTATCTATTCGTTAAGAAATTAACATTGGGGATATTTAATAAATAACATACCATTAATATGAATTTAACAGTCGCAACCTACTTTTGTGACATAAATATTTGGTTAGTATTTATAAAGTTTAGGTTAGTTGATAAGAAAAAACCCAGATGGATGTCTGGGTTTTTTTGCCTTTGCTATAAATTCTTACCAAGTTTCTCAATCATTTCTGGTGGAATGTTATGGGTATCCACCACCAGGAAACCATCCAGGCAGTCAGAAAACTTAGGATCAATATTAAATGAGATAATTTTAGCGTTTAAATTCATGTATTGTCTTAACAGCACCGGGATTTTGATGTGCGAATTTTCAATGTCACCTATTATGCTGTCTAAATCTTTGAACGATTCACTGCTGTCTACCAGCGTATCTGTGGAAATTGGGAGCAAGTCTGCCTTAAATTTGTTTCTTGGTTTAACATATTTAGCCATTTCATAATCGAAATGATTTTTTGTGATGTAATTCACAATTAAGGCCTTGCTAAATTTCGAGAAATTGTTGCTTATACTTACCGGGCCAAACATGTACCGGTACTGAGGATTATCCAACAGGTACTTCAAAATGCCTTTCCAGAGTAGGAATAAAGGGAGCGGTTTACCCTGATATTCTTTTCTGATCCACGATCTGCCCAGTTCAATTCCTTGTTTCAGCATGGGGTAAAACTGATCTTTGATTTTAAACAATTCAGAAAGGTAAAAACCACGGCGACCCATACTTTCCAGAATCTCATCACCTTTACCAATGCGATAGGCACCAACTATATTTTCTAAATCCCTGTCCCAGATAAACAGGTGGTTATAGTAAATGTCATAGTTATCGAGATCTATCTTTTTGTTGGTTCCTTCGCCAACTTCGCGAAAAGTAATTTCCCTTAAACGGCCAATTTCTCTTAGTATATTTGGTATTTTCAGCGTTGGTACGATATAAACTTCATAGTTTTTCTCTGTCCAGACTTTAAAGTCTTCAAGTGTTTCTATTTCTGTTTTAATTAATACCCGCGACGTTTCTTCAATTACTTCAGCCGGTTTCTTCTTTATTTTAAAAAGCTTTAACGGATTAAAAAGTTTCTTTTCTTTATCCAAGCCAATACCTAAAGCATAGGTACGCGCCCTTAAAAAGTCCATCAGTTTATTGCTGCTGTTCATGTGCGATACTTCAGCCGGCGCAATGGCTTTCCCAATCCTCACCTGAATGGTTAAACCTTGCTTGTTTAAAAATTCTGAAGGTAATTTTGCCGTCCTTAAAGTAGGATGAATAAAACTCAGGATGTTAAACAACACGCCATTATTGCCATGGAAGTAAATTGGTACAACCGGAACTTTAGCTTTTGCAATCAATTTACCAACTACCGGATGCCATAACCGATCTGTAACCTGTTGCGCATCTAATTTGAAGGTAGAAACCTCGCCGGCAGGGAAAATGCCAATCGGCGTTCCATTTCTAAGCAAATCAAAAGTAGTTTTTAAACCACTAATGCTCGATGTATGTTGAACGTTTTCGAAAGGGTTAACAGCAACAAAAAACTCATCAAGATTGGGGATTTTCTTTAAAATGAAATTCACCATTACTTTTGCATCAGGGCGAACGGTGCATAAAAGTTTAACTAAAGCTAATCCTTCAACACCACCATAAGGATGATTGGCGATTGCGATAAAAGGGCCTGTTTTTGGAATACAGTTTAAGTCGTCCTCATCAAACTCAATGGAAACGCCGATAGTTTCCAGTATTTTATCAACAAATTCTAAGCCTTTAAAATGTTGGTTTTGGGCAAAAACATCGTTGATGTCGTTCAGTTTCATGATTTCCATCATCAAGCCTGCTAAACCTGGCACACCTAGTTTATCTATCTTGGTCGCTTTGGCAAACTCAGATGTAGTAATGATCTTCATATAAAATTCTTAGGTTGTTGATCTGCAAAACCTCGTTCGTTTTGCAATCCCAAAAATAAGATTTATATTCAAATAAAAATGTCATAACATGTATCGATGAGAATTTGGCTGAATAAATATTTCGGTTTTACCAAAAGTGAATTCAATGGTTTGATTTTCTTGCTTTCCATTTTATTCCTTCTTAAAATTATACCTTATATATATGTATACTTTAAACCGGTAGAGAAAGATGATCCTCATTTGATGGCGCAGATTCAGAAGATTGAGCTTACAGATGAACGGAATTTTTATTCGGTGAAAGATAGGATTGAAGATGCCGGAACGAAAAAAGTTGAAAGGCTTTTTAATTTTGATCCGAACACTTTAACTGCTAAGGGCTGGCAAAGTTTAGGTTTATCGCGCAGGCAAGCGCAATCGATAGTTAATTATACGCAAAAAGGCGGAAAGTTTTATAAGCCGGAAGATTTGCAGAAAATGTACACCATCTCTCCGGAGCATTATGCAAAGCTTTTGCCATTCGTGCAAATTGCTACTCAACCATCCGGCTATCCTCAGAATAAGTTGCCTTATGAAAAGAAGGTGTTTATAAAAAAGGCCTTTTAGGTTGTAGATATAAATACCGCAGATTCTGCCAGGCTTGATGAAATTAAAGGGGTAGGAGGAGCTTTTGCCACCAGAATTTTAAGATATCGAGAACGTTTGGGGGGCTTTCATCACAAGGAACAACTTATGGAAATATATGGGCTAGATTCTTTAAAATATAATGAAATCAAAGATCAGGTTACCATCAGCAGCGTTGCACTTAAAGTGGTTAATATAAATACAGCTGTATTTAATGATTTGAAAGGGAATCCTTATTTATCGTATAAGCAAATTAACGCGATCATTCAGTACCGAAAACAGCACGGTAGTTATTCCGGGCTCTCAGATTTAAGCAAAGTAATGATTTTAAATCAAGACGTGATTAACAAAATTGCTCCTTATATCTCATTTTAAAAGCTAAGGCTGAGCTGGATGAAACAGGATATGAACTTCATTTTCTGATTTCATTTCCCTTTCTTCCCATCTTTAGCATTGTCGTTGTAAGAAAAATAAAAAAAATTCATCTTATAATTTGCCGGTTTAAAATTAACCGTTAAAGTAATTGGACTAAATACCATTTCATTCTGCAATTGAACAAATATTTAATGGTAATTAACCATCAATTAATTGTTTATAATTGCCTTATAACTAACTTAAATATAAGTCAATGAGCGTAAGCTTTAATTTTTCTGAGACAGAAACTCAACAGAGTGTGAAAGCGATGGTTCGCGATTTTGCAGAGAAAAACATTCGTCCCCATATCATGGAATGGGATGAAGCCCAATATTTTCCGGTAGAGCTTTTTAAACAGCTAGGCGACTTAGGTTTGATGGGTGTATTGGTTCCTGAAGAATACGGCGGTTCTGGTTTGGGCTACCAGGAATATGTTGATGTGATTATAGAAGTAGCCCGAGTTTGTGGTTCTATCGGCTTATCACTGGCTGCACATAATTCTCTTTGTACCGGTCATATTCTGGCTTTCGCAAATGAAGAACAGAAACAAAAGTGGTTACCGAAGCTTGCTACTGCAGAATGGATTGGTGCCTGGGGATTAACGGAAGCCAATACCGGTTCTGATGCATTAAGAATGATGACAACTGCCGTGGAAGATGGCGATGATTATATTATAAATGGCGCCAAAAACTGGATTACCCACGGCAAGAGTGGTGATATTGCAGTAGTGATGGTGCGAACAGGGGAGCAGGGAAGTTCGAAAGGTATTTCTGCAATTGTGGTAGAACGGGGTACGCCAGGTTTTTCTGCAGGAAAAAAAGAAAATAAACTGGGGATGCGTGCATCGGAAACCACTGAAATGATTTTCGACAATTGTCGTGTGCCGAAGGCCAATCTACTGGGTAACGTTGGCGATGGCTTTAAGCAGGCGATGAAGGTATTAGATGGCGGGCGAATTTCTATTGCAGCACTGGCATTGGGCATTGCAAGAGGTGCTTTTGATGCTGCGGTAGCTTACTCAAAGCAACGCCAGCAATTTGGTCAGCCGATTTCCAGCTTCCAGGGCATCAGTTTTAAGCTGGCCGATATGGCTACGGAGATCGAAGCATCAGAATTGCTCATCCGCCAGGCAGCAGATTTAAAAAACAGACATTTGCCTATGACAAAAGAATCGGCCATGGCAAAATATTTTGCTTCAGAGGTTTCTGTGAAAGTAGCTACAGAGGCCGTGCAGATCTTCGGCGGTTATGGCTATACCAAGGATTTTCCGGTTGAGAAATTTTATCGCGACAGCAAACTGTGTACAATAGGAGAGGGTACCTCAGAAATCCAGAAAATTGTAATAGCAAGAGAAGTATTATCAAGGTAGAGGGTTTAAGGTAGAAGGTTTAGGGCTTATGCATGAACCTTATACCTTAAACCTTTCGCCTTCAACCTTATAAAAGCCAAATATATTATGAGTAATCCGGACGGTTTAACTACCTCCGGATTTTTTTTGTTTTAAAATTTAAAAACCAGCTTTCAATTGCCGGTGTTTTACTAAAGACCAGTTGGGTTTGGAGTGGGGAGTTTGGCGTCAATTAACCGATTTAAACAATTAACCGATTAACCATACTAACTAATGAACAATTGACTAATGAACTAAAAATATGGCAAAATATTCAAAAAAAGCAGGCGAAAAGGTTGCAGAAGTAATGCATGAAATGAAAGAGGGTAAGCTAAAAAGCGGCTCTGGCGATAAGGTTACTTCAAAGAAACAAGCAATAGCAATTGGATTATCTGAAACTAAAAAAGAAGGAGCTAAAGTGCCTAAGAAAAAGAAGGATGGAGTTAGGGGATGATGATAATTAGCAGATAGTTAAAATAATAAAGCGAACCAACATTTTATTGATTCGCTTTCCATTATAAATAACGCTCTTGTTATTGTGGCGTTTCTTTAGCAGATACGATTCGATCTACTACATAAACACTAAAACCACGCCATGGCAATGTACTTTTATATTCTTTATAGTGTAATTCGTAAAACTTGCCGCTGTTGGCCATCATTTGGTTAGCGATTTCATCATTTGAAATGGAAAACTCGAATTCGTTGTTTTGAAGTGTGCCTGCTTGTTTTGAACGAATGCCGCTTTGAATAAGTTTGCCTTCATAAGTTTTAAAGAGATAACCCTTTTTAACCACGTAGTTTAGTTCACCTGCTTTAACCCCTTCTCCAAAAACGAAGAAATAGCGATAATAGCAAATGGCAGCTACTGCAATAACCAATAGCACTGCAAGGATGGAGATAACTTTTTTGCCTGTTGTCATATTATATAGTATGTATCAATAAAAATACTTAAACAAAGTGATAAACAATTAGTTCTCAGAAATAAAATTCTTTTTAAAAATCTTTCTCATTTTCAATTATTTACTTACATTTGCAGCCCCGATAGAAGGGAAAATTAAAAAACCACGAGAGGAGGTATTTCAGCGTTATGATCATTATCAACATTAAAGACGGCGAATCATTAGATAAAGCCCTTAAACGTTTCAAGAAAAAGTTTGAAAAAACTGGTGTATTGAGAGAA
>Ga0157370_10001502_pt1 | contig 28833 bp, 29 predicted proteins | sample C35metaG_FD_113463 | JGI IMG/M metagenome (GOLD analysis project Ga0157370, IMG submission 113463) | Corn rhizosphere microbial communities from Kellogg Biological Station, Michigan, USA - C3-5 metaG | ecosystem: Host-associated > Plants > Roots > Rhizosphere > Soil | place: USA: Michigan...
CCGAGGCGGCCGAAGAAATCGCCACGAATGTCAGGACCACGGAAGCGATCAATATGAGACACCGGTTCATCGTCGGACTCCTTTCACCAGATCGGTCAGCGTTCGTCGTCACCAAGGCCGGCAGCCTTGAGCTTCACCAGCTGGTCGGCCGAGCGCGGATGAAGGCCATGCGCTTCGAGCGATCGAACATATTCGGGAGTGACGTCGAGCGCCTTCAGCTGGACCAGCGTATCGACGGGAAGGTGCGCGTAGCCCATCTGGGCGAAGCCCCCAATGAATGCGGGATCGATCTTGAGCGCGGCCATCTGCTCGAGCTGATCGGCGGTAAGATTCGCATAGCCAGCAGTTGAAAGCGAAGCGACGAGCGCCGGGGTTACGCCTACGGCTTTCAGCTGGGCAAATTCCTCTCCGGGCTGGCTGCGATACCCGGCGCGTGCCAACGCGGCGATGTAATCGGGAGTGACATCAAGCGCAGCAAACTCGGTCAGATCGTCGAGCGACTTCGGCGCATTCCCAGTCGCCGCCAGGCTCGCGATGTAGGAGCGAGTGACCCCAACCGCAGCCAATTCGGCCAGCCTCTCGATGCTTGGTCTTGGATAGTGATAAGCCGCCAATGCATCGACGAGATCGCGGTTGGCGCCGGTGACCGTAAGCTCATAGGCCTGCGTGGGCGTCGGGCGGCCAATGCGCCGCTCGGCGAGGAAGTCGGCGAAGGCCTGGTTTTGGGAAAAAGTACAGCGCCCGGTCGCGACCGAATTGCCGCCGTGCCCGCTGCAATCGATCCGCCCGGGATCGCGGATATAAGCGAAACGGACCGGATGCTGGCCCGGCTGGCGCACTGCTGCGAGGTCGAGGCCCGAAAGCTCATCTTCCGCGAACGAATTGGACATCATGTTTCCTGAAGATTTCTCGCCAATGAGGGTCAGCTGGATTCTCCCCCGATCGGCCCTGTCTTGCAGGGTGAAACCCATGGATCGGCCCGAGCTTGCCATGCAGGCGCTCGAGACGCTGATCGCGGTCAGAACGAGCGCGGCGAGCAATGCGAGGGGACGGTTCATTGATACTCTCCTTCAACCGGTTCATCGGACAAAGCTCGACCGTTCGCCTCGGGCGAGGCGTTCAAAATCAGTCACTTGCGGTTTGAAACCTTCGAGTTCGGCTAAGCTGTAAATCTAGTCATCGATGCCTCCCCGGCGGCGGCGGCGGAGAAGGCGGAGCGGGCGGGTCGCGCAAGTCGTCGATGTCCACCCCCTGCGCCTTCAGCTCAACCAGCTTCTCGACGCTGAGCCGGTACCCGGCTTTGCGGAAGCGCTCCGCATAGGCCGGTGTGACTCCGACGGCACGCATCTGGACAAAATCGTTGATACTGTCCCCGAACCCGGCCGCGCGCATACCGCGCACGTAGCTCGGGTCGAGGCCCACAGCTCGTGCCTCAGTCAGATCGCCGGCATCGAGGTTGCCGAACCCGGCACTGGCGATTTCGCGAATATATGCGGGAGTTACGCCAACGGACTTCAATTCCACGATGTCATCAAGGCTGGCATTGCGCAGAGCGGGAGAGGCTGCACGCATCTCGGCAGCGAACTCCGGAGTGACACCGATGGCCTTCATCTCGATCGCTTGGTCGATTGCGCCCTTGCGGAGCCGATCAGCGCGAGCGTCGGCGATGGCTTCCGCCGAATCGGCTGAATCGGCCGCGTCAGCTGAATCGAGAGCGCCCCCCACGTATGAAATGCTGGTCGCGCCGTTGGGAGCAACCGCGACCACTTTGCGCCGACCATGTGCGTCCGGTGGGTAGGTAGTCACGGTCGCTCCGCTTTGCGAAGTCGCGATCGTCACTCCGTTACGACTGTGAACCGTCGCTCCGCTCGAGCCGATCGCCTCGAAGTCTCCGCTGTCGCCGTTCACGCTGACGCTCGGCGCGACTGCGGCCATAGCGGTTGCGACAGAGGTCGTCACACCATTGGCGATGATCCGAGGCAAGTCGGTCGGCTGTTCGTGAGCGGGGTAATAAGGTGCGGGCTCGCTCGCTGCGAGATTTGCGGAAGCGACCTTCGCGGTCTTGGATCCGGCTGGCGTCAGGGTCACCGCGGCCAATGGAGCCGCGACCAGGACCGCGCCGACGAAAACCCCGAGAGCAAAGGAACGCGGTGCCGGTCCACGGACCGACTTGCCGTCGAGGACTCGCGCGACGCGCCGGGCAAGCGAGCTCTTTGACGGAGCGACGCCGTGCGCGCCGAGCAACAAGCCCGGGCACTCGTGGCGGGCGACCCCGACCAGCAGTTGCGCGTAATCGGTGTCGACGATGTCCGCCGCGAGCACGCTGTCGTCGGCTGCCTCCTCGCGCAACTGGTGCGCCTCACGGGCGAGCATCCACACCAGCGGGTTGAACCAGAATAGGGCAGTCGCGAAGCGGGCGAGCAGCAGCTTGATCCAATCCATGCGCGCGACGTGGGCGAGCTCGTGGGCGATGATTGCCTCTGCTTCGTCAGCGGCGTCGACCGCGCGCTTGTTGAGCACAATCACCGGGCGGACCAACCCCCAGCTAATCGGCGACGCTAGCTCGTCGCTGGTGAGCAAAGCAGTGCCGTGCTTGAACCCCATCCGTCGCTGGGCGCGGGCGAGAGCACTGAGCCAATGGCCGTCGACGAGCACGTCGGCGCGCGCCTGCAGCGCCACGAGACGAACGAGCGCGAGAAAGGTGATCAGCAGAAGGATCGCGGCAGGGACCGCGTACAGAGCGGTTGCGGCAGCCGAGTGCGAAAGCGACACCGCGGCCGTGGCCGGCTTGACCGCAACATGCTGCACTGGAGCCGCAACCGGCGTCGCGGGAGAGACAGCAGGTGCAACGGGCGGTGACTGTACGATCGGTACCGCAGCTTTGCTCGTTCCGAACAGGGCAGGAGCCTCTACGTTCCAACTCGGAAGCACCAGCGGCGCCAGGGCGACGATCACGAGCGCAAGCAGGCCGATGTGCGCAACCCACGAACGCTCGGCCGCCGAGCGCGATTTCATCAGCTGGAGCAAACCAAGCGCAAGGCCGGCGACGAGCACTGATTTCAGGGCGATTCCGATGAGGACGTGCATCACTGGCCCCCTTTGTTCTTGCGCGCGCGGGCGATCATCTGCTCGAGCTGGTTGAGCTCGTCTTCCTTGAGCTTGTCGGACATTCCGAGCAGCGCGCTAGCCGCGCTGGCCGGTGATCCGTTGAAGAATGTCTTCACGATCTCGCTGAGTGCCGATTTCTTGGCTACCGTATCCGATACCGTCGGGCTGTAGATATAGCCGTGCTCCGATTCGCTGCGCTGGACAAATCCCTTGTCTTCGAGCCGCTTGAGCATGGCGCGGACCGCCGAACCGCTGAGTTTGACGGGCAAGGCGCCGCAAATATCAGCGACGAGCAGGGGGCCTCTTTGATAGAGGATATCCACGATCTGACGTTCACGCGGCGGCAACTTGCTAAGCATTCCTGGTTCCTTCCGGACGCGGCAGACTCGCCGCGCTACATTTGCAGCGTGCTACATTTGTAGCGTTAATGCAAGCGGAATAATTTGAAGGCTGGCGGATGGGGTGGGATTCGAACCCACGGACGCTTGCACGTCGCCGGTTTTCAAGACCGGTGCCTTAAACCGCTCGGCCACCCATCCGTAAGAGGCGCTTTGTCAGGGCGCGGCGAGCAGTTTTCAACCCCGGTGCCCATTTCCCGTTAATCGATGCAGCCGAACACTGTCGAGGCGGGCTGTGCACTGCGCGCGATGAATGAAGCTGGTCGCTCACCCGTTTTGCATCTTAGCCTCGGCGCTGTTGAGGAGGGTGCGTTGGGATTCATGGCGTGGGGGATTGTTGGCGCGATCGTGGCATCGCTAAGCTCGGCCAGTCTCTCCGGCCAGCCCGCGCAGCAGGACGCATGGGATGGCTACAAGATGCGCCTCGAATATCTGGCGCGCCAGCAGGGCGTCCGAGAGGCGACAATCCAGGCGAATATCCCGACTCTCACCAAAAATGATCGGGTCATTGAGCTTGAGCGGACGGAGCCGATCGCTCGCACGAGCAACGGGGTAGTCGGAGCGCTCGAGCCGTATCTCCGGTCGCATGTCACGGAATCCCTGATTCGGCGCGGACGCGAAAATTACTCCGAGAATTTCACCGGCCTCACCCGGATCGAGCAACGATACGGCGTCGACCCCGCGGTGCTGATGGCGATCTGGGGCCTCGAGACTAGCTATGGCACGGTTACCGGCAACACAGATCTGCTCCAGGCGCTCGCCAGCCTCGGCTATTATGGCCGCCGCCGCGACTTTTTCGAGAGCGAGTTCGTCGCGGCGCTGAAGATCATCGATGAGGGCGTTCCGCGCTGGCGGCTAAAGGGCAGTTGGGCGGGCGCGACGGGATACCCGCAGTTCATGCCCTCCGTCGCGCTGAGATTGCGCGCCGACGGAGACGGCGATGGCTATGCGGACATTTGGGCGAACGAGCTCGACGGCCTCGCCTCGATTGCGTCCTACCTACGCGATGCCGGTTGGAAGCCCCATGTGACCTGGGGCATCCCCGTACGCACTCCGGCCAGTCTCAACCGTGCAGCGATCGTCAGCCGGACGACGGCGCCGCGCTGCCCGCAGGTCTACCGCCGCCAGAGCCGCTGGCTAACGATGCGCGAGTGGCGCGCGCTCGGCGTGACGCCGCTCGGCCGTTCGCTCCCGGACAGCGAAATGGCCAGCCTGATCGAGCCTGACGGACCCAACCAGACTGCTTATCTGCTGACCTCCAATTATCGCGCGATTCTGGATTACAACTGCTCCAACTTCTACGCGATTTCTGTCGGAGTTCTGGCGGACGCGATTGCTCGGCGATAGACAGTTCCAGCCACCACCTGAATCGGGGAAGATTCCAAGCCTCATGTCGCGCATCATCCTTCTTGCAACCGCCGCTTCCGTCCTCCTTGCCAGTGCAGCGCCCGCCGCAGCGCCGCAATTCGATACGCCGGCTAAGGTTGCGTATCTCTACGACGTCAATTCGGGCGCGGTGCTTTATGCCAAGAATCCCGACGTCCATATGCCCCCGGCCTCGCTGGCGAAGATGATGACGACGCTGGTCGCGTTCGAGCTGATCGACAAGGGTCAGCTATCACCGAACAAGATGTGCACCGTGAGGCCTGAGACATGGCAGAAGTGGCACGGTCCGCAGGCCGGTTCGACCATGTTCCTCAGTCCGAACGAGCAGGTCAGCGTCGAGAATCTGCTCAAGGGAATCGTTACGCTGTCGGGCAACGACGCGTCTGTGGTGCTCGCCGAATGCATTGCCGGGACGGAGCAGGCCTTCACCGACCAGATGAACGCGCTCGCGAAAAGGATCGGAGTCACCAACAGCCACTTCGGAACCGCCAACGGCTGGCCGGACAATGACGTCACCTACGTCACCGCGCGCGATCTCGCGGCCATCGCCAAGGCGACGATCGAAGACCATCCCAAGCTCTACAAGCAATATTATTCTCTCCCAAGCTTCACCTGGGGCAAGACGATGAGCGGCCAGGCCATCTCGCAGGAAAATCGCGATCCGATCCTGGGGCGCGTGGCCGGCGCCGATGGCCTCAAGACCGGCCACACGGAAGAGGCAGGTTACGGCTTTACGGGATCAGCGGAGCAGAACGGCCGACGGCTCATCGAAGTGCTGGCAGGCATGTCGAGCTGGGATCAGCGTGTCCAGGAATCGACGCGGCTGATCGAATGGGGTTTCAATGCCTGGACCGACAAGCCGCTCTTTAATGCGGGGGCGAAGGTCGGAAACGCGAAGGTGCAGATGGGCAGCTCGAGCGAAGTCCCGCTGGTCGCTCCGCGTGACCTCGCCGTCAGCGTGCCCGCGGGCCTGTCGACCGGCACGACCAGCATGAAAATCCGCTACGACGGTCCATTGATGGCGCCGATCGCCAAGGGCCAGGAAGTCGCCCAGCTGATCGTGACGACCAGCGATACCCCGCCGCAGGTGGTCCCGCTGGTCGCCGGCGAGGATGTCGGCCGCGCCGGCTTTTTCGAGCGGATTTGGCTCGGCCTCAAGTCGCTGTTCGGAATGGCGTGAGCCGCGGCAGGTTCATCAGCCTCGAGGGCGGGGAGGGAGTCGGCAAGTCGACGCAGGTCAAGGCGCTCGCCGATATGTTGCGCAGCCGCGGAATCGATCTGGTCGTCACGCGCGAGCCGGGCGGAAGCGCCGGCGCGGAGGCGATCCGTGAGCTTCTGTTGGGCGGGGATGATGATCGATGGAGTTCCGAGGCAGAGGCTCTGCTGTTCGCCGCCGCGCGCGCCGACCATGTGGCCAAGACGATTCGTCCGGCGCTTGCGCGGGGGCAGTGGGTGCTATCGGATCGGTTTGTCGACAGCTCGCTTGCCTATCAGGGCGGGGCAGGGAGGTTGGGGATCGAGACCGTACGTGCGATCAACGCCTTCGGAATCGGCGGAGATTTCCCCGACCGAACGATCGTGCTGACGCTTGAGGAAGGCGCGGAGCGCGCGCGCGCTCGGGATAGAGACGGCAGCGACAGGATCGGCGGGCGTCCGGACGACTATCATCGCAAGGTCGAGGCCGCGTTCCACATCATCGCCGCCGAGGAACCGGAGCGGGTAAAGCTGGTCGATGCCTCTGGTTCGCCGGAAGAAGTCACGGGACGGTTGTTCGAGGCCATTCGAGATCTGCTGCCGTGATCGCCGGACAAGATCGTGCTGTCGAGCAGTTCGCGAGCGCCTGGGCATTGCGAAGACTCCACCATGCGTGGCTGCTCGCTGGCCCGAAGGGTGTCGGCAAGGCGACCTTTGCCCACGCGGCCTCGCGCCGAGTCCTTGCCGAAGCTGCTGGCCCGCCATTCGATTTTCCAGGTATCGAAACGGATGACGAGCACCCAATTGTCAGGCTGGTTGAAGCGGGAAGCCATCCTGACATGCGCCGGCTCGAGCGCCTGCTGAACGAGAAAACCGGCAACCTAAACCGCAACATCAAGGTCGAGCAGATCCGTGATCTCGGGGAGTTCCTGAGCCTGAGCGCCGCGCTATCCCCCTGGCGAGTCGTGGTGATCGACACGCTCGACGATCTGGAACCTTCAGGGGCCAATGCACTCCTGAAAATGCTCGAAGAGCCGCCGCCCAATACGCTCTATTTCCTCGTCAGCCATGCGCCGGGCAGGCTCCTGCCGACGATCCGGTCCCGGTGCCGACGTCTCGAATTCCAGAAGCTTAGCGATGACGCCATGACGTCAATTCTGGAGAGAGAGGCACCTGACATGTCGGCCGCCGACCGTCGGCGCATCGTTTCGATGTCGTTCGGTTCGGCTGGGCGCGCACTCGCCTTTGCCGAACTGGACCTCACCAAAATTGAAGAGGCGGCGGTAGCGATCCTGCGGCAAGGCGATCCGACCAATGCCCGCAGGGCGGACCTTGCGACCGAGCTTGGCAAGAAGGGCGCGGCTGACCGCTATGCAGCGTTCCTTGATCTGGCCCCATCATTGATTGCCCGGGAGGCTCGCAAACTCGAGGGTGCTCCGCGTGAGCGGGCGCTCGACGCTTATGCCAAGGCGCGCGAGCTTGCGGCCATGGCCCCTCGCGTCTCGCTCGAGCCGGCGGCGACCGTCTTCCAGCTCGGTGGCATTCTGGCGGAAGTCGCCGGACCGGCTTCCTTGAAGCGCTAGTCGCGCGCCGCTACGTGCGGCGCATGGGCGAGCCCTTCTATATCACGACGGCGATCAGCTACCCCAACGGACCGCCGCACATCGGCCACGCCTATGAAGCGATCGCCGCGGACGCAATCGCGCGCTTTCAACGCCAGCAGGGGCGTGATGTCCGGTTCCAGACCGGAACGGACGAGCATGGGCTGAAGATGGCTCAGGCAGCGCGGGGCGAAGGCGTCGAGCCGCGAAAATTCGCAGACAGGATGTCACGCCTTTTCCAGCAGATGTGCGATACTCTTAATGTTTCATATGACCGATTTCTTCGAACGTCGCAGTCCGACCATTACCGCGCCAGCCAGGCAATCTGGACGGCGATGGAGGAGAGGGGAGATCTCTACCTAGGCCGCTACGAGGGATGGTACTCGGTTCGCGACGAAGCCTTTTACGAAGAGGACGAGCTAACGACCGGCGACGGCGATGCGAAGCTCTCCCCGCAGAGAACGCCGGTCGAATGGACGGTCGAGGAAAGCTGGTTTTTCCGGCTGTCCAAATACCAGCAGCCGCTGCTCGAGCTCTACGCCGCAAATTCGGAGTTCATCCGCCCCGAGAGCCGCCGAAACGAAGTCGTGCGCTTCGTCGAAGGAGGCCTCAAGGACCTCAGCATTTCACGCACCAGCTTCGATTGGGGCGTGCCGGTGCCGGGCAGCGACAAGCATGTGATGTACGTCTGGCTCGACGCGCTGACCAATTACATTACCGGCCTCGGCTATCCCGACGACACCGAGCTGTGGCGCCGTTACTGGCCGGCGGACGTCCACCTGATCGGCAAGGACGTGGTCCGCTTCCACGCTGTCTACTGGCCTGCCTTTCTGATGTCCGCTGGCATCCCGCTCCCGAAACAGGTGTACGGCCACGGCTTTCTCCTCAGCCGTGGCGAGAAGATGTCGAAGAGCCTCGGCAATGTCGTCGATCCTATGGTGCTTGCCGATCGGTTCGGGGTCGATGCGCTTCGCTATTTTCTCCTGCGCGAGGTGCCTTTCGGTCAAGACGGCAGCTACAGCGCCGAGGCGATCGTCAATCGCGCCAATGCCGAGCTCGCGAACAGCTTCGGCAATCTTGCGCAGCGCACCTTATCGATGGTCTACAAGAATTTGGACGGCGTCCTTCCGCCTCCGGGAAAGAAGCCAGAGGATCTCGAATTGCTTGCTGGCGTGGAAGTTGCCGTCACATCGGAAATTCCACACGCCTTTACCCAGTTTGCTTTCTCCCAGGGTATCGAAGCGTGGCTTCGTCAGGTCTTTGCCTGCAACCAATACATCGACTCGCAGGCTCCTTGGACGTTGCGCAAGAATGATCCTGAAAGAATGAGGGCGGTACTCGGAACACTAGTTGGAGCAATACAAGCTCTTACTCAAGCGATCGCGCCAGTCATTCCAGCCTCAGCTGACAAGCTGACGAACCTGATCAATGCCGGGGAAGGCGGCGTGCCGATCGCGCAGCCTACGCCCTTGTTCCCACGTCTCGAGCTTCCCGAGGACGAAGAGGCTGCAGCGTGAGGCTGATCGACAGTCATTGCCACCTCAATTACGAAGGGCTCGTCGAGCGCCAGGCTGAAGTGCTCGAAAACGCCCGTGAACGCGGCGTCGTTGGATTCCTCAACATCTCGACACGCCAGCGCGAATGGAGCAGCATCATTGCTGTTGCAGAGCGCGAACCCGACGTCTGGGCGAGCGTTGGCGTTCACCCGCACGAAGCTGACGCGCATCCCGATCTTGGCGCTTCCGCGCTCGCCGAGGCTGCCGATCACCCGCGCGTCATCGCCATCGGCGAGTGCGGCCTCGATTTTTATTACGACAAGTCGGATCGGGCAGCGCAACGCGAGCGCTTCCAGGCGCATATCGACGCCGCGCGCGAGACGGGGCTTCCGCTGGTGGTTCACACGCGAGAAGCGGAGGCGGACACGGCAGAGATGCTCTCGTCAGCCGTCAGGGAAGGGGGCGTAACCGGGGTTCTGCACTGCTTTACCGGCTCGGCCGAGCTTGCACGCAAGGGCCTCGACCTCGGTTTCTATGTCTCACTCTCGGGCATCGTGACGTTCAAGAACGCGCAAGAGCTGCAGGCGACCGCCAGATGGCTGCCCTCGGAGCAGATGCTGGTGGAGACCGATTCCCCCTTCCTCGCACCCGTTCCGCACCGCGGGAAGAAATGCGAACCGGCGTTCGTCGCCGATACGGCCAGCTTTGTAGCTCAGTTGAGGGGAGAAGATCTGGCACAATTTGCGGCAGCTACAACTGCCAACTTCTTTAAATTGTTCAAGAAAGCAGCGTGAGGATTCGAATTCTCGGCTGCGGGACGTCGACTGGTGTTCCAAAGATCGGCAACGACTGGGGACTGTGCGATCCGAAGGAGCCACGGAATTATCGGCTGAGGACATCGATCCTGATCGAAAGTGCTGGCGAGCGCTTGCTAGTCGATTGCGGACCCGACCTGCGGCAGCAGTTGCTCGAGGCAGAGGTTGAGCAACTCGAAGGCGTGATCGTCACGCACGCACATGGCGATCATTGTCACGGGATCGACGAGCTGAGGCCCGTTTCACAGGCGATCGGCGGACCGGTGCCGCTGCACGCTCGCGCTGAGGCGCTCGAGGAGCTGAAGTTGCGCTTCGGTTATGCATTCGAGGGTTCGGAATTCTACCGACCAATCGTCGAAGGGCTAGAGCTCGGGTACGAGCTCGCTTGCGGCCACGTGGTCATCGGCTGCGTTGATCAGCCGCATGGGACTACGACCTCCCTCGGCTTGCGCTTCGATGAAGGCAAATATTCTGCCGCTTATGCGGTAGATTTCAATAGCTTGAACGATGATATGTGCAGACTTTACGAGGGTGTTGACGTGTGGATAGCCGATTGCCTCACACGCAAGCCGCACCCGACGCACATGAACCTCGACGCACTCCTTGCCGCAGCACGAGACTTGCGCGTGGGCGCATTATATCTCGTGCACATGGGCAATGGCCTCGATTATCAAACGCTCGTAGCCGAGCTGCCTGATTGGGCGGCCCCGGCCTATGATGGGCTCGAGATCGCTTCGTGATGACCAACGACTTCATGCTCGGGGGCGTCTACCTGCTGATGGCGCTGATGCTCGTCCTGGGCACGCTGATGACCCGCCGCGAGCCTTTTGCGAAGCTGCTGACCATGGCGCTGAGCTGGATCGCGATCTTCGGCGCCGGGTTCATCCTGCTCACATTCCGCGACAATCTTGGCTGGGTCGTTCAGCGACTAAAGGCCGAAGCGGTCGGCACGCCTGTCCAGCAAGGCCAGGAAATCCGCATTCCAATGGCCATCGACGGCCATTTCTGGGTCAATGCGAGGGTCAACGGACACGACGTCAAGTTTCTGGTCGACAGCGGCGCGACCACGACGACGATCGATCGAGACACGGCAAAGGAGGCCGGAGTGCAGATGTCGCCGCGTCGCGATCTGTTCGTCCGCACGGGGAACGGCATAATCCGCGTTGCAAGCGGCCGTGCGTCCGAGTTCACGATCGGAACGATCACCCGGCGCGATGTTGCGCTGGAGATTGCCGATAACGATGACTTGAACGTACTCGGCATGAATTACTTATCGTCCTTGAGCCGCTGGGGCGTTGAGGGACGGTGGTTGGTGATGGTCTCCTGACCTCATGGTTAGATTTTACATAATGCATATTATCATACTTTCAGATTTGGCGATCTCGGGGGCCCCTCATGCCGATTGAGCGGCTCGTTGAGATCATGCGCCGCCTCCGCGATCCGGTCAGCGGCTGCGAATGGGACACCGTCCAGACGTTCAATACGATCGCGCCCTACACGATCGAGGAAGCCTATGAGGTCGCCGACGCGATCGCGCGCAACGACATGGACTCGCTCGCTGACGAACTTGGCGATCTCCAGCTCCAGGTCGTGTTTCACGCGCAAATGGCCGAGGAAGCCGGTCTGTTCACCCTCGACGAGGTTCTAAGCGGCATCTGCGACAAGATGGAGCGCCGCCACCCGCATATCTTCGGCGACGCCGAGCATGGCGGCCATCACTTGTGGGAGAAGATCAAGGCCGAGGAACGCGCCGCCAATCCCGACAAGAGCGCGCTCGCTGGCGTTGCGCTCGCGCTGCCGGCGCTCGAACGCGCGGCGAAGCTTCAACGGCGCGCTGCGCGGGTTGGCTTCGACTGGCCAGATGTATCGGGGCCGCGCGCCAAGATCGAGGAGGAGCTGTCGGAGCTCGACGCCGAAACGGACCACGACCGGAAGCTCGAAGAGCTCGGGGATGTGCTGTTCGCTGTTGTAAACCTCGCACGTCATCTCAACATTGAGCCGGAAGCTGCTCTGCGCAATGCCAATCGGAAGTTCGAACAACGCTTCCGTTCAATTGAGCAAGAGCCCGGCTTCGCCGACTTGCCGCTGGATGACAAAGAAGCGCTGTGGGTCGCTGCGAAGAAGGCTCAGGCGGATTCGAGCGCCTGAAATCGTGCCCAATTGTCCGGCGACAGCCGTACCGAGAGCTCGAGCTCGTCATGGTTGAGGTGCTGCTCGAGCACTTCGCCCCTTGAATGAAGCCACGCGATCTTGCTTCCCTCAATCGCCGGCAAGCGAATGCGATGAACCTGCTCGCCGTTGCGGAGTTTGGCGCCAATAGACTCGCGGAGTGAGTCGAGGCCCTCTCCCGTCATTGCCGAGATCGCCACGACATCTTCACGCCGTTTCGCTTCCTCCAGCAACCGCTCACGTTCGTCGGCCGAGAGCAAATCAACCTTGTTCCATGCTTCGATCCTTGGGGGAGCGCCTTCTTCGCCGAGCCCCAGTGACGACAGAACGTCCTCGACATCTTCGCGCTGCGCCTCGCGGTCGGGGTGCGCCACGTTGCGAACGTGGACGAGAAGATCGGCTTCTCGAACCTCCTCGAGGGTCGCGCGGAACGCGGCAATCAGCTCGGTCGGCAGGTCGGAAACGAACCCTACAGTATCCGAAAGGATGACCTTGTCGAAGCCGGGCACGCGAATATCGCGCATTGTCGGGTCGAGAGTTGCGAACAAGAGGTCTTCCGCAAACACGGTTTCGCCAGTCAATCGATTGAAAAGCGTAGATTTTCCGGCGTTGGTATAGCCGACCAGCGCAACTACTGGCCAAGGCGCGCGCTGCCGCCGACCACGGTGCAAGCTGCGGGTGCGCTTCACCTGCTCGAGCTCGCGGCGGATCTTGGCCATGCGTTCACGGATCAACCGGCGGTCCGCTTCGATCTGCGTCTCACCGGGACCGCCAAGGAAGCCAAAACCGCCGCGCTGCCGTTCGAGGTGGGTCCAGCTTCGGACAAGCCGGCCCGCCTGATAATCGAGATGGGCAAGCTCGACCTGGAGCCTCCCCTCCGCGGTCGCCGCGCGCTCACCGAAAATTTCGAGGATCAGCCCGGTTCGGTCGATCACCTTCGTACCGACCTCTTCTTCAAGGTTCTTCTGCTGGATCGGGCTCAGCGCCGAATCCACAATGAGCAGCCCGGCCCCCTTCTCTTTGACGGCCTGGGCAATCTCCTCGACCTGGCCCTTGCCGAGGAGCGTTGCTGGCCGCACTGTTCGAACGCGTAAGGGTCGCGCCGCGATCACATCGATGCCGATCGCTTCGGCGAGCCCCTCAGCCTCGTCGACACGCGCTTCTGCCGACCGCCGCGATCCCTCGCGCGGCAGCTCGGGCACGGCGATGATCGCGCGCTCGCCGCGCGCGACGTCCGTTTCGCCGTGGCCATCGTAATCGTTCAGGATTCTGCTCCCTCGTTACCCTCAGCCACCTGTTCGCCACCAAGATTGAGCGAACGGGCCGGCTGCAGCGTCGAGATCGCATGCTTGTAGACAAGTTGCACCTGCCCGGTACGTTCGAGAACGAGGCTGAACTGATCGAAGCCGGTGACGGCCCCCTGAAGCATCACGCCGTTGATGAGGAACAGGGTCATCCGTTCGCTCTCGCGCGCCGCAGCCGCCAGGAACAGGTCCTGCAGGCTTGCCTTCGCGCCATCGATCGCGGCGGCTGTCGCGACGAAATCGGGCGGAGGCTCGGCTGGCATGATGGTCGAGATAGAATGCTTGTAAACGAGCTGCGAAGTCCCCTCGCGCCTGAGCAGCAGCGAAAAGGCATCGAACCAGGTGACGACACCCTGGAGCTTGACCCCTTTGACGAGGAAAATGGTGACGGGAAGCTTGGCCCGGCGAAGGCTGTTCAGGAAATGATCCTGCAGGCTCAGCGAACGCGCCATGGCGGCTTCCTACTCGTCCCCCTTTCCTACCATTTCCTCACCATCCCGCTTGTCGCCGATTCCCAAGGCCTTGAGCTTCCGGTGCAAGGCGGAGCGCTCCATCCCGATGAACGACGCTGTGCGCGAGATGTTGCCGGAAAAACGCCGGATCTGAATCTTGAGATATTCCCGTTCAAAGGATTCCCGTGCTTCGCGCAGAGGGCTTCCCATGATTGCCATCGCGGTGCTCGCTCCGGCGGCCGCACCCTGGTTGTCGAGAACCTCGGACGGCAACAGGTCGACGTCGATCCGCGACACGCGATCGCCCGGCGCAAGGATCAGCGTCCGCTCGATGATGTTCCGAAGCTGTCGTACGTTTCCGGGCCAGTCGTGGGCCTGGAGCGTCGCCATTGCTTCTTCCGAGATACTCGGTGCAGCAATTCGCCGTTCCGTGGCGAACCGCGCGAGGAAGTGGCTGACGAGCTCGGGGATGTCCTCGCGGCGCTCCCTTAGCGGCGGGAGTTTAACTGGCACAACGTTCAGACGATAGAATAGGTCTTCGCGAAAGCGGCCTGCGGCGATTTCGTCCTGTAGGTTGCGCGACGTCGCCGAGAGCACGCGCACATCGACCTTGATCGGCCGCTGGCCGCCCACGCGAGTGTAGCTCTGGTCGGTCAGGACACGCAGGATCTTGCCTTGCGTAGTCAGTGGCATGTCGGCGATCTCGTCCAGGAACAATGTTCCGCCGTGGGCATGCTCGAGCATGCCTGGACGCATTACGCCTTCGGATTCGCTTCCGAACAACTCCTCCTCGACGCGCTCAGGACTCATCATTGCCGCAGAAAGAACGATGAACGGCGCGCGCGCTCGCGGACTCCACTGGTGGATCATCCGCGCTGCGATCTCTTTACCGACACCGGCCGGCCCCGAGATGAGGACGCGGCTCCCAGTCGGAGCAACACGCTTCAGGGTCGCGCGCACCGTGTTGATCGCGACAGAGCTGCCGTGGAGCTGGTCCTCGTGCCCGATCTGCAGCTTCAGCGTCTGGTTCTCGCGCCGCAAGCGCTCGGTCTCGGTCGCCCGATCAACGAGATAGATCAGCCGCTCGGCCTCGAACGGCTTTTCAATAAAGTCGATCGCCCCTTCCCTGACCGCGGCTACCGCTGTGTCCAGGTTGCCATGACCGGAAATCATCAGGACGGGGATCGTCGAATCGCGACGCTTGATCTCCTGCAGCAGCTGGAGACCATCAAGTCTCGAGCCCTGAAGCCAGACATCAAGCAGCACCATCGAGGGTCGGCGTTCCTCGATCGCGTCGAGGGTCTGGTTGCTATCCCCGGCCGAGCGGACCGTATAGCCCTCGTCTTCCAGGACTCCGCTGACAAGATCGCGGATGTCCGCTTCGTCGTCGACCACCAGCACTTCGAGCGCCATCAGGCATCCTCATCATTGTCGTGATTGTCGTCTGCGGAAGTCGCCGCGGCCTCAGTCGCAAGAACCGCCAGCTTCGCAGTATCGAATGAAATCCGGACGTGCGTTCCACCTCCAGTGCGGTCGAGAAAAGCGATCTCGCCTAGATGTTCCTCGACGATCTTCTTGACGATCGCGAGACCCAGACCCGTTCCTCTCACTCGAGTGGTGACATAAGGTTCGGTCAGCCGATCGCGGTCATCTGGCAACCCCACACCGGTGTCCAGAACATCGATGACGAGATTGTTGCTTTCTCGATGGATCTTCAAATCGACGCGGTCGCCGGCGATGCTGTGCTCGCCGCGATTACGCCTTGCTTCAATAGCTTCCACGGCATTCTTCACGATATTCGTGAGCGCCTGGGCGAGCTGGCGGCGGTCGCTGACCATCCGGAAATCGCCGTGCGGCGGTTCGATGGCAAAGCTGATCGCCGGATGCGCGACCTCGTGAAGGAACAAGGCCTGACGCGCGATCTCGTGAATGTTCTCGTCCCGAAACATCGGCTTGGGCATGCGAGCGAAATTGGAAAATTCATCGACCATGCGCCTCAAATCGCCGACCTGGCGAACAATGGTCGCGGTCAGCCGTTCAAACGTCTCCTTGTCGGACGAGATTTCCCCTGCGAAGCGGCGCTGTAAGCGCTCGGCGGCAAGTTGAATTGGTGTGAGCGGGTTCTTGATCTCATGCGCGATGCGCCGCGCGATGTCCGACCAGGCGGCACGCCGCTGGTCTGACAGCTGGTCGGTGATGTCGTCAAAGGTCAGCACGGCGCCGTCCCGATAGCGGACCCTTTTGACTGCGAGCGTACGCTGGACCCCCTCCGAGGCGATCAGCACGTTCGCTTCCGACTGCTCGCCGCGCATGAACTCGTCGAGCTCGGGGGAGACCGAGACAAGGTCCTTGCCCTCGATCTCATCTTCGCCCTTCTCAAGCAGCGTTTCGGCGGAGCGGTTGAGCAGCAGTATCTTGAGGGCGTTGTCGACCGCGATCACACCGGCGGTAACGCTGCCCAACACCGCCTCCATGAAGTCGCGTCTCGTTTCCAGCTGCGCATTTGCACTCTTGAGTGCACCCGTTTGTTCTTCGAGACGACCAGCCATCCGGTTGAACGCCATCGCCAAGGTTTGGACCTCATCCTCGCTCGTCGTGACTGGGACGCGCGCCGAGAAGTCGCCTTCTTCGATCTGCCCAGCCGCGCCGACGAGCTGTCCGACGGGCCTGACGAGCCGGTCGGCGAGCTTAAGCGCCGTTAATATCGAAAGTGCGACGATGATGAGTGAACCAATCAGGAGCGCCGCGTTGAAACGAAGCTGGTTCACTCGCGACCGTTTGAGGAGAGCATGATAATCCTTGAGAACCGCATTTGCTCGGCTGGTTTGAGCGGCGATTTCGGGATCCACATAACGCCCGACGTACAGATAAGTGCTGGTGCCAGGCGCCAACCGGGTGATCACGGCAATGCGGTTCGGAGTCTCCGCATCGACGCTCGCATTCTCGGGCAGCTTGTCGAGGCGGCTGACGGCTTTCTTGATCCGCGCATCGTTCAGCATTCCAACGTAGGCGTTCGCAAGCGCGAGGGTCTGAATTTCCCCCGCCGAGCCGATCTTAAACAAAGCGGCCTCATTCATGGATCGCTGATAGGTTTGGTAAGCAAGCCCCGTCTTGAACTGCGGATCGTCGATTGAAACCTTCTGGAGATAGCCGGACAGGTCTCCCGCCATCGCCGTTGCTTCATCGCCCACCTGGCCAAGTTCATACCGGTAGACGCCGTGAGCAACCTGCACAGTATTCTCGAGCATGTTGCGAGCGCGGTTCGAAAACCAGAACTCGAGTCCGCTCTGGAAGAGCACCGAAGCAAAGATCGCGACCAATACGGTCGGCACCGCCGCGATCGCCGTAAACAAAGCCACGAGGCGGACATGCAGGCGTCCGCTGCCGAGACCGCCCCGCTCCGCGCGCCGCACTGCTACCTTGCGCGCGTAAAGTGCCATAAGCGCGATTGCCGGCAGGAGGATTGCGATCAGCAGGAGCGCAATCAGCGGCGGCGAGAGCAAAGTGCCCGGCTCTGCTTCGCGCCTCAGCAGCCACGCGCTGAACCCGAGCATGCCGACCAGAACGAACCCCAAAAGGCCCATCAGCCGGTCGTAGAAGCGGCCGCTGGCCCGCTCCCGCTGGAGCCAGCTTTCCTGCTGTGAGATTATGGGAGAGTCGGCCGTAAGCGCATCCATTCCGTCAACGCCCTAGCACGGCCGTTGCATGAAAAACACAGTCGGATCGAGCGGAATTTGCTCAGGCAGCGGAGCGCGCAAGCCACGGAGAATAGAATTCCTGCAACATTCGAACGACGACCGCGGGATCGTCCTGCTGGTTCACCTTATTCCGAAGTTCGGCCGAGCCCGGGAGCCCCTTGGTGTACCAGCCGATGTGCTTTCGGGCGAGGTTCACGCCCGTCTCCACGCCGTACAGCTCGAGCATTTCCTCATATTGCTGCAGCATCGTCGCGAGCCTCTCGTCGAGGTCAGGATCAGGCGAGCGTCCTCCCCCGCCGAGCTCGCTCATGACCTGCGCAACGAACCACGGACGCCCATAGGCGCCGCGACCGATCATGACGCCGTCGGCTCCGGACCGCTGCAACGCCTGGTGCACATCCTCAATCGAATTGATGTCGCCGTTGACGATTACCGGGATCGAGACCGCATTCTTGACCTTGCGGACGAATCCCCAGTCGGCCTCGCCCTTGTACATCTGGCAGCGAGTGCGGCCGTGGATCGTGATCATCTGGATGCCGAGATCCTCGGCGATCCGCGCCAGCTCGGGTGCGTTGAGACTGTTGTGGTCCCATCCCATGCGAGTTTTGAGGGTCACCGGAACCTTCACCGCCCTCACGGTCGCTTCGATGATTGCAGCAGCGCCCTTTAAATCGCGCATCAGCGCCGAGCCCGCCCAGCCATTCACTACCTTCTTCACCGGGCAGCCCATGTTGATGTCGATGATCGCCGCTCCGCGCTGCTCGTTGAGCTTCGCCGCCTCGGCCATGACGTGCGGCTCGCAGCCGGCGAGCTGCATCGAGACGGGCTCCTCGCAAGGATCCCAAAGCGACTTCTGCAGCGACTGACGCGTCTCGCGGATCATCGCCTGGCTGGCGATCATCTCGGTGACCGTCAGCCCAGCTCCGTAGCGCTTCACCGCCCGCCGGAACGGAAGGTCGGTCACCGCCGTCATCGGCGCCAAGATCACTGGCGATACGACCTCGACCCGGCCGATCTTGATAGGCTTCAGCGCGCTCATGGGAGAGCGGGAGATAGGGGAAGAGCCCTTGGCGGACAAGGCAAGCAGTCCTAGAGGCGCCGCAAATGACCACCACAGCCCTCATCGTCGCCGCCGGAAGCAGCTCGCGCATGGGCCAAGGTGTTCCGAAGCAATTCCGCTCGCTCGGCGGAAGGCCGGTGCTCCGTTGGGCGGTCGAGGCTTTAATCCGTCACCCGGCCGTGCAAGCAGTCCGCGTGGTGATCGGACGAGGGCAGCGCGAGGATGCAGTGGCTGCTCTGTCGGACCTCGATGTTGGCGACCTGATCGAGGGCGGCGCGGAGCGCTCGGATTCAGTTCGAGCAGGCCTTTTGGCAATCGAGAGCGATGCCGTGCTCGTCCACGACGGGGCGAGGCCATTCTGCCCCGCGGATGTGATCGATCGTCTGCTTGCAAGTCTTGAGTTCTACGAAGGAGCGGCGCCTGTGCTCCCGGTCGGCGATACGCTGGCACGCGTCGACGAGACGATAGGCGAGCCGGTCGACCGTGCAAGGCTGGCCCGGGTCCAGACGCCGCAGGCCTTCCGCCTCGACGCTCTCAACGTCGCTTATGACCGCTGGAGGGGTCCGTCACCAACCGACGAGACAACAGTCGTCCGCGCCGCCGGAATGGAGGTTGCAGCGGTGGAAGGTGATCCGGCCCTGGAGAAATTGACCCTGCCCGCGGACTTCGAACGCGCTGAGCAGTGGCTCGCGGGCCGCCTCACTCCGCGCACCGGCATGGGCTTTGATGTCCACGCTTTTGCCGGGGACGGTCCGATCATGCTCGGCGGCGTGGAGGTTCTGCATAGCCGCGGCCTTGCCGGGCACAGCGATGCCGACGTTGTGCTTCACGCGATCACGGACGCGCTTCTCGGCGCCGCTGGGCTCGGCGACATCGGCGAACATTTTGCGCCATCCGATCCGCGGTGGAAGGACGCCGACTCCTCCCTTTTCCTTGCTCACGCGGTCGAACTGTTGCGCCTCGGCGGAGCGATTATCGACCATGTGGATTGTACGATTGTGGCGGAGGCACCCAAAATCGGGCCGTACCGGGCAGCAATGCGCAAGCGCGTCGCCGAGATTGCCGGTTTGAGCATTGACCAGGTCAGCATCAAGGCGACGACCACCGAAGGTCTCGGTTTCACCGGCCGTCGCGAGGGCATAGCGGCGCAGGCGGTCGCAAGCGTTCGAATGGGGTTTTGGCGTTGAAGGACAGACTCTTGCCCGAGCAGCTGGTCGACAAAGCGCGCGCCGTTGTCGAGGCTAACCGTGCCGCCGGCCGCAAGGTGGCGATCGCGGAAAGCTGCACCGGAGGGCTCGTCTGCGCCGCCCTGACGGAGATTCCGGGATCTTCGGAGATGTTCGAAGCTGGCTATGTGACTTACTCGAACGCAGCCAAGGTCAGCGAGCTCAAGGTTTCCGAAGAGGTCGTCGAGACCTTCGGCTCGGTCAGCGTCGCCACCGCATGGGCAATGGCTCGCGGAGCGCTCGCCGCTTCTGAAGCGGACATCGCCGTAGCCATCACCGGGGTTGCCGGACCCGGAGGCGGCAGTCCGTCGAAGCCGGTTGGAACTGTCGTTTTCGCGACCGCTGAACGCAATGCCGACCCGGCCAAGATCGTGGCCGATCAAAAATTCTTCGATGAAAAGACCCGCTCCGGCGTGCGCCTTCAGGCGGCGCTTTGCGCGCTCGACCTCTTGATGCCGTAAAGCACGGCAGCGCGCTGCTCGAACGCATCGGTCATGCGCCTCAACGCACGGTCGAACATCGCACCGGCGAGGGTCTCGAACAGGCGCGATTTAAACGCGAAATCGACCGAGAAGAACAGGCTGGTTCCCCCGTCCGCCGCCCGGTCGAACCTCCACTCGTTGTGAAGATATTTGAGCGGTCCCTCGATATAGTCGACGCAGATGCGTGTCGGCCTCTCCTTGTGCACCCGGCTGGTGAAGCGCTCTTTGAAGGCGTTGAACCCGACGACGAGGTCGGCGATCGTCTCGGTCTCGCTCGATGAGCGGACCCTCACTGCAACCACCCAGGGCAGAAACTCGTCATAGCGCTGGACGTCGGCGACCAGCTCGAACAGCTGTTCCGGCGTATAAGGTAAATGCCTGGTCTCGCTGTGCCGCGGCATCAGCCGTTCGAACGCTCCAGTTGAGCGAGTCGTGCCGCCCGCATCTTTTTGAAGTCCTCGCCGGCATGATAGCTCGAGCGGGTCAGCGGCGAGGCAGCGACGAGCAGGAATCCCTTCGCCCGCGCTATCGCGCCGTACGCCTCGAACGACCGCGGCGTGACGAACTCCTCGACCTTCGCATGACTGGGGGTGGGCTGGAGGTACTGGCCCATGGTCAGGAAATCGACGCCCGCGGAGCGCATGTCATCCATGACCTGATGGACTTCGAGCCGCTCCTCGCCGAGACCGACCATCAGCCCCGACTTGGTGAAAATGTGCGGTGCCTTGCGCTTCACGCTCTCCAGCAGCCGCAGCGACGCATAATAGCGAGCCCCGGGACGGATCGTCGGATAGAGCCGCGGGACGGTCTCGAGATTGTGGTTGTAGACGTCGGGCCCGGCGGCAACGATCTCGTCGACAGCCCTTTCGCTCTTGTTGCGGAAGTCGGGAGTGAGGATCTCAATCGTGGTCTGCGGCGTATTGCGGCGAAGCGCCTCGATGACCTTCACGAACTGGCGTGCTCCGCCGTCGGGAAGGTCATCGCGGTCGACCGAGGTGACCACGATATGCTCCAGCCCCAGCTCCGCAGCGGCCGTCGCGACATGCTCGGGCTCCAGCGGGTCAACCGCGCGCGGCATTCCCGTCTTCACGTTGCAGAAGGCGCAGGCCCGAGTGCACGTATCGCCAAGAATCATCACCGTCGCGTGCTTCTTGGTCCAGCACTCGCCAATGTTCGGGCAGGCCGCTTCCTCGCAGACGGTCGCAAGATTGAGCTCACGCATCAGGCGCCGCGTCGAATGATATCCTTCGCTGACCGGAGCCTTCACCCTGATCCAGTCGGGCTTGCGCTGCTTGGGCGGAATTGCGGCGGGAGCGTTCATGGGCGGCGAGATAGCGACTGTGTTCGCGGCTTGCCACCCCTGCCCTCCAGCCGCTAGCCGCATCCGATGCCCTACATGAAGCAATTGATCGAAGGTTATCGCCGCTTTCGCGAGAAAAACTGGCCCCATGAGCGTGAACGCTGGACCGAGCTCGCCGAAGGCCAAAATCCCCAAGTCATGATCCTCGCCTGCGCCGACAGCCGAAGCGATCCGGCGATGATTTTCGACGCCCGCCCGGGCGAGGTGTTCGTCGCCCGGAATATCGCCGCCCTCGCCCCACCTTATGAAACGAGCAGCGGCTTTCACGGCGTCTCGGCAGCGCTTGAATTCGCGGTCACGCAGCTTGAAGTCGGCGAGATACTGGTGATGGGCCACGGCAAATGCGGCGGCTGCGCGGCTGCCCTCACGGGCAGCTTCGACGACGTGCCGTCCGGCGAAGGCCACTTTATCGGCGACTGGGTGCGAATGTTGAGGGAAACGCGCGACCAGGTCCGTGCACGTCACGATGAACTCGACCGGTCGGCCTTCCTCGACATGGAACATGAGGCGGTCAAGGTCAGCCTAGCCAACCTCCGTACCTTCCCCTGGATCGCCGAACGCGAAAAAGATGGGCGCCTGAGGCTCCATGGCGCCCATTTCTCGATTTCCGAGGGTCGGTTGTATGTGCTCGATGAGGCGGAAGACACCTTCCATCCCGCCTAAGAGCATTATACTAACATCTTATATTATAACTATAATGCGGCTGCCCGTTGGAATCGACGTAATAGCAGTAACCGCGGGTGTCACGATAATATTGATGGCCGCCGATGATCGCGCCGGCGACTCCGCCGAGCACTGCACCCGCAACCGCTCCGGCACCGGTCCCGATTCCCGGCAGGACCGAACCTGCAAGAGCGCCCGCGCCGGCACCGACTACCGCTCCGGTCGCGGCGCTGGCTACGGTATGGTCATAGCCCGGGGTGGTTGCACAGCCGGATAGCGCAAGACTGCTTGCTGCAGCGGCCGAAATGAGCAGACGTTTCATTAGTTCGTCCTCCAAAGCCTTGCCCAACCCCTTGGCGGATTCAGTGCGCCAATAGCAGTTTCGTTCCGGATCGCTGCCGAACCGTCCACGAGCCGTGGCTAAAATGGAATGAAATGGTCCTGACAAAAAGGACGGAGCGGAAGAATATCTTCCGCCCCGTCGAGCAGCTCAACAGACTGGTGCGAAGCTGGAGTTCGCGAACGATGCTCGCTAGCAGCGAATGTTATAGCTGTAGTGCGGCTGTCCATAGCGGTCGACGTAATAGCAATAGCCGCGTGTATCGCGATAATATTGCCGTCCATTGACGGTTGCTCCGAGAACGCCGCCGAGGATCGCGCCGGCGACGGCACCGCCTACGGGACTTACACCCGGGAGAATCGCACCCGCCACCGCGCCTGTCGCGGCGCCGACGGCCGCGCCCGTTGCTATGTTCGCGCCGTTGTTGTTGTAGGGTCGGCCGTAATAGTCGTTGGCCCCGTAATAGCCGTTGTAATAGCCGTTGTTGTAATAGCCGTTGTTGTAATAGCTGCCGTTATAATAGCCGTTGGAGCCATACGGTCCGTAGCCATAATCATCATATGCGCAGCCGGTCACCGCCACCATCGCGGCGAGAGCTGCAGCAAGACCAAGCTTCCTCATCGCCTTCGTCCTTCCTCAACTCGCCCCCAGCCTTCGGGCTAACAAGCGCACTAGCCCGCCTTTCGTTCCAGCACCTTCCATTTACGTTCCATGTACGAAACGGCCTGCCGCCTTAGACTGTGGTCATTCCGCGACGCCGCGCTAGAGAGCCTTCCGGAAGGAGTCGGAATGCGCGACCGCTTGCCAGAGCAGGAAGCCAACATCGCCCTGCTCATCGACGCCGATAATGCCTCTCCTGAACATCTCGACGAAGTGCTGCTCGTCTTGGGCGAGCTCGGAACGATCAACATCCGCCGCGCCTACGGCAATTGGGCGAAGGCGAGCCTCAAGGGCTGGGGCCAGCTGACCGGCTTGCACTCGATCATCCCGATGCAGCAGTTCGACGTGGTCAAGGGCAAGAGCGCGACCGATATGCGGATGACGATCGACGCGATGGATTTGCTCTACCGCGGCAATGTAGACGGCTTCGGGATCATGTCGTCGGACAGCGACTTCCTGCCCCTGGCCCAGCGGATCCGTGAGGACGGGCTGCCGGTCTACGGCTTCGGCACAGCCAAAACGCCCATTTCCTTCCAGCAGGCCTGCACCCGCTTCTTCGACGTCGGCGCTTTGGCGATGAACGACGAGGCAGAGCTCGAGCAGCCCAAGGCCAGCGCCGGGCAGCGCCCGGTTGACCCGGAACTTCTCCAGGTCCTCGGGGCAGCTTACAAGGCGTCGAAGCGCGATGAGGAAGGCTACACGCCCTTGTCGGAACTCGGTCAGCGGGCAAAGGCCGTGTCGAGCTTCGCCGCTCGCAACTACGGCTTCACCCGCCTGTCGGATCTCATCAAGGCGGTTCCCAATTTCGAAGTGAAGAGCGGCGAAGACGGCCGGTTGCTGGTCAAGCGGCTCCGTTGAACCACCATTGTGGATTGTTCATCCACAGAAATTTCGTGGCCGTACCGATTCGCGGACTGTTGTCGCCGCGACACAAGGGAATAATTGTCTTGGCAATGGGGGAACGGCGCTGGCGTCATTCGGTTGTGTCCCCAACCTAAGTTAAAATCGACTCGCAACTTCATGGGCTCACAAGAAAATCCCGAGCAATTGCTCGATGCAGCGGTGAATGCTTTGTCGACCGCTACTAAGTGGCGGAGCATCCTCGACGAGCTCCCCGCACCGATCTACATCACCGACGCGATTGGCCAAGTGACCTACTGGAACCGCGCCTGCATCGCCTTTGCGGGCCGTGAGCCGCAACTCGGCAGCGACCGCTGGTGCGTGACCTGGCAGCTGTTCACGACGGCGGGAGATCCACTCCGCCACGCCGATTGTCCGATGGCCCAAGCGATCAACGAGCAGCGGCCGATCCGCGATGCGGTGGCGATCGCCGAGAGGCCCGACGGCTCGCGGGTCGCATTCAGGGCATATTCTACCCCGCTGTTCAACGATGATGGCTCGCTGAAAGGTGCGATCAACCTGCTGCTCGACGTCAGTTCGGAGCAGTCGAAGGCGCTTCGCGCACAGGCCGAGCATTGCCGCCGCCTTGCCGAGTCGACGTTCGACGGCACGACGAGCCGCGTTCTCTGCGACATGGCGGACGGATTCGAGCGCACCGCCGACCAGCTTTCCGGCGCGAACAACTAGGCCGGCTCCCCCCGCTTTTTCGGCCGCATCTCAACTGCTTACTGGCGGACCGCGGCGATGATGATCTTCGCTTTGTCGAACTGCGCAAGGATCTCGCCAGTCATCTCGTTCTTGATATTCCGGATGCCATGATCCCAACCAGGGAAGCGAAGAATCGTCCCGAGCCAGTTTTCGGTGATCCGCCAGAAAACGCGAGTAGCCTGCGAAGGAATGCTTCGTTGAGCCGATCAGCGTAACGCCTTCCACGTGAGCGGTCGCAGCGGCACTGTTCTGCACCGTCTGCGCGTTGTTCACCAGATCGGCGATGCCTTGCTGCATTGCGTCCCCAACTTGAGCCGCTTCGACATGGTTCCACCGGCGAAACGCGGAACAGGGTTACGCCCCGACCCGTTCCCCGAACCAAGGAGAGAATTATGGACAAGCGCCGCGCCGACACTGCCCGTGAGACCGATGATAGCGACATAATCAACCGCGACAGCGCCCAATTTGAGCCTCGCCAAAGCGGAAGCTCTGGCGGCAATCTTCAGAAGGATGTCGCGACTCAGGCAGAGCTTGAGCGGGTTCGCGATTCCGAAGCCCATGAAGGCGTCGACAAGCAGGACGATATCGACCACCAGCAGCGGTATCAAAAGCGCCATCCGGCCGACAAATCTTCGGGCGGCAATCCCTCAGACTAGTTCGAGACTGACAGTCACCTCGTCTCCTGCCGCGATCCCGGTCTTGCGCCGGATCTCGGCCTTCACAGGCAGCAGATAGCCGCCTCTATTCAGTGGAAAGACCGAAGTTCGCCATTTGACTTCGTCAATTGCTGCCTCAACGCGTACGGACCCGAAACCGCGTGGACCAGCGAAAGAATGGGCACGGATCTCTCCCGACTGCTCGTCGGGGATAGTGATGAAGTACCAGCGCCCGGCCGCCTCCCCTTTCCAGATCCACAGCAATGAGGTGATGGTGATCACCGTTTCTTCTGCCATCCATATTGCGATAGGGGGCGTGCGACTCCGGCGACCGCTGGCCGGGCACCAAGCGAAAGAGAGGCCTGTCCGGCCATGAACGAAGCGTCCACCACTGACCGCGCAATGCGCCACCAACAGTGGCTCGTGCAACTCGATGCCGCGTTACGCTCACAGGGACTCGAGGCCGCAGGCCACCTCGCGCTACAGGCGGTTGATGACGGCGTCGAGCATCCCGGGGTACTAAACCTGGCCGCTTCGGCGCACTTCAACAGCAACAGGTTTGAAGAGGCGCTGCAATTGCTCAGGCGCGCGGAAATCTTTGCGCCGAACGATTCAAAACTGCTGAACAGCATCGGGATATGCTTGAAGTCGCTCGGCCGGCCGGACGAAGCACATACCGCCTTTGACCGCGCCCTTGAGATCGACCCGAACATGGCTTCGGCGCACTTCAATCGTGGCCTGCTTCTCGAAGAGCTGAAATATTCGAAGGCCGCAAGGTCTGATTATGAACGCGCGGCTGCGCTCGACCCCAATCAGCTCGAGTCTCTGGCCCGTGTCGCCTGGCTCGATGCTCAGTCGGGAGATACAGCTTCGGCGCGGACACAAGCCGAGAGGGTGCTGACGCGTTCTGCGTCGAATGTCGTGGCTCGAATGGCGCTGAGCTTCGCGGATTTGCAGGAGGGTCGCTTGGACGCCGCCGCGGCACGGCTTTCCGAATTGAGCCGCGACCCGGCGCTGGAGGAAGACAATAGGATAATCGTGCTTGGGCTGGTGGGCGATCTTCGGGACGCTGAGGGGCGCCCGGCTGAAGCTTTCGCCGCCTATCAGGAATCAAATGCAAGACTGAAGGCTGCAAACGCTGCTCGGTTCGAGGTACCGGGGGCGGTCACTCCTCTCGATCAGGTCAAGCGCCTCACCAAATGGTTCGAGGCGGCAGATCCTAGACTCTGGCGGGAACCGCTGACTGGGCAAGCGGGAACTGCTGATGCCAGAACGCATGTCTTCCTCGTGGGCTTTCCGCGATCGGGAACGACACTATTTGAAAATGTGCTCGCTGCTCATCCAGACGTCGTCAGCCTGGAGGAAAGGGACTGCCTAGAGTCTGCCTCTGCCGACTATCTGGCCTCTCCCGAAGGGCTGATGCGGCTAGCCCGAATCGAGCCTCTCGAGGCTGAGCGCCAGCGCACAGCCTATTGGTCGAGGGTCCGCAAGCACGGTGTCGATCCGCGCGGTCGCGTGTTCATCGACAAGATGCCGCTAGCGAGCGTCGCGCTTCCGCTCATCGCAAAGCTCTTCCCCGACGCTTTGATCCTATTTGCTCGCCGCGACCCGCGCGACGTCGTGCTGAGCTGCTTCCGCCGTCGTTTCGGGATGAACCCGTCGATGTATCAGCTGCTTACGCTGGAGGGCGCCGCTGCTTACTACGATTGCGTGATGCGGTTATCCGAGATCTATCGTCAACTTCTGCCGCTGCCACAGCATTTAGTCCGCTATGAAAAGCTGGTTGAGGATTTCGAGGTAACCGCCCGTGCCGCATGCGACTTCCTCGGCCTCGAGTGGGATCAGGCGTTGTTCGACTTCGCCGCAAAAGCGCGTTCGCGCGGGATCGCTACTCCGAGCGCACCGCAGGTCGTCCGCGGGCTCAACCGGGAAGGCCAGGGCGTGTGGCGACGGTACCGGGAGCAGATGGCTCCAGTGCTTCCCTTGCTTGAGCCTTGGGTGCAGCGCTTCGGTTACGATCCGACGTAGCGACTGGCCTGAGATTGGTTGACGCGAACCGAGCGGGAAATGAGAGCCGCCGCCACATGAAGCAGGGGTCAGCGCGCTCTCGCGCCGAGCGCGACCAGAAATGGCTGCAACGGGTGGATTCCGTGCAGCGCACCTATGGCCTCGAGGCCGCGGCACGAATGGCCTCAGAGGCGCTCGCCGACGGTGTCGAGCATCCAGTGCTCCTGAACCTGGCCGCTTCGTCATGTTACGGCGAAGGCCAGTTTGAAAAGGCCCTCGAGCTGCTGAATCGCGCGCGCAAATTGGCACCAAGAGATCCCAATGTCCTCAATAGTCTCGGCCTGTGTCTGAACGCGCTTGGGCGGACCGACGAGGCCCTTCACGCCTATGACGGCGCGCTTCGGATCGAACCTCGAATGGCAATCGCACACTTCAATCGCGGTGTGGCTCTGGAGGAGATCAATGAAGTGAACCGGGCGAGGTCCGCATACGAAGAGGCCGTCGCACTCGACCCCAACTACGTCGAGGCGTTGGCGAGCATCGCCTGGCTCGACACCCAGACCGGAGACGTGGACTCGGCGCGCTCATATGCCGAACGTGCATCGGCTCGCTCGCCGGCCAACGCGCTCGCTCGAATAGCCCTGGCCGCTGCCGACCTTGCGCGAAACGACCTGAAAGCCGCCGGGCCTCGCTTGTCCGAGTTGCTCAACAGCCCGCTCACTCCGGTGAACCGATCGATCGTCCTCGGCTTGATCGGGGACTTCAACCACGCCGTAGGTAGTCCTGCGGAGGCCTTTGCCGCCTACGACGCCTCCAACTCGGAGCTGAAGGCCCTTTATGCCGAGCGGTTCGAGGCGCCAGGTCAGGAAAGCGCCTTGGCACACGTCAGATCGCTGACGGCCTGGTTCGAAGCAGCAGATCGCAAATGCTGGAACACGGCGCCCCCGGCGCGACCGCGAGCGGCAGACCCGACGGCGCATCTCTTCCTCGTCGGATTTCCGCGCTCCGGTACAACCTTGCTCGAGAATGTGCTGGCCGCTCATCCCGACCTCGTCAGCCTCGAGGAGAAGGATAGCCTTGCCGTCGCCAATGCGACCTACTTGTCCTCCCGCGAGGGCCTCGAGCGGCTGGCTCGGATCACCCCCGGCGA
>Ga0157370_10001503_pt1 | contig 28802 bp, 22 predicted proteins | sample C35metaG_FD_113463 | JGI IMG/M metagenome (GOLD analysis project Ga0157370, IMG submission 113463) | Corn rhizosphere microbial communities from Kellogg Biological Station, Michigan, USA - C3-5 metaG | ecosystem: Host-associated > Plants > Roots > Rhizosphere > Soil | place: USA: Michigan...
GCGCGACGCGCCGCAGGGCGAGCTCAAGCCCGAGCTTACACAGAGCATGATCGAGATCAATACCTCGGTGCACACGCATTATCCGGCGCTGCTCGCCGAATTGCGCGCGACGCGCGACGTGCTCGCCGGCCATGCGCGCAAGATGAACGTGGCGCTCGCCGGCGGCGGCACGCACCCGTTTCAGAAATGGAGCGATCGCAAGATCTATCCGACCGAGCGATTTCTCGCCGTCTCCGAGAAATACGGATTTCTCGCAAAGCAGTTCACCGTGTTCGGGCAGCACGTGCACATCGGCTGCGCTACCACCGACGATGCGATCTACCTCTCGCATGCGCTGGTTCGCTATTTGCCGCACTTCATCGCGCTCGCGGCGTCGAGTCCGTTCTACCAGGGCGTCGATACAGCGTTCGATTCGTCCCGCCTGTCGATCGTGAATGCGTTCCCGCTCTCGGGGACGATGCCGCTCGTGCGCTCGTGGACCGAGTTCAACCGCTACTACGATCGCATGCTCGGGCTTGGCATCATCGGGAGCATGAAGGACTTCTACTGGGACATCCGGCCGAAGCCCGAATACGGCACTGTCGAGATCCGCGTCTGCGACACGCCGCTGACCGTCGATCGCGCCGCGCAGATCGCGGCGTTCGCACAGGCGCTCGCACGCTGCTTGTGGGAAGAGCGCACCATCGACATCACGCCCGACCTTTATCTGACGCACAGTCATAACCGCTTCCAGGCGTGCCGCCATGGCTTCGCCGGCACGCTGATCGACGGGGCAACCGGGCGCGCGCGTCCGCTCGCCGACGATCTGCGCGAGACGCTCCGATTACTCGCGCCGCACGCGCAGATGCTCGATTCGCAGGACGCGTTTGCCGCACTGACGGAGACGATCGACCAGGGAAACGATGCGACCTGGCTGCGGCGCGCTTTCGCGGAAACGGGAACGCTGCCCGACGTCGTCCGCCGGCAGGCAGACCTGTGGGCCGAGTCGGAATAGGCCAGCGCACCGGATGCTGACCACCCTGCTTTATTCGCTGCTGGCGCTCGACCAGACGCTCGCGACCCTGGCCGCGCACTACGGCGCTTGGCTCTACGCGATCCTGTTCGTCGTGATCTTCGCCGAAACCGGGCTCGTGGTCTGTCCGTTCCTGCCCGGCGATTCGATCCTGTTCATCGCCGGCACGGTGGTCGCGGCGGCGGATCTCGACGTACACGTGCTGGCCGTCGTGCTGATCGTCGCGGCGGTGCTCGGCGATTCGGTCAACTACGGTGTTGGCCACTACATCGGCCCGAAAGCTTTCCATAAACCGGATTCGCGCTGGTTTCGCCAGGAATATCTGCGGCGTACGCAGGCGTTCTACGATAAATACGGCGGCGTCACGATCATCATCGGCCGCTTCGTGCCGATCATCCGCACGTTCGCGCCGTTTCTCGCAGGCGTCGCCGGCATGTCGTATCGGCGCTTTCTCTCGTACAACCTCGTCGGCGGGTGCCTGTGGATCGTGCTCCTCGTCTACGCGGGGTACCTGTTCGGCAATATTCCGTGGGTCAAGGACAACCTGTCGCTGATCGTCATCGCGATCGTCGCCGTGTCGCTCATTCCGGCGGTGACGACGTTCGTACGAGAGAGGCGAAGAACCGGGTAGCGACGGTCTGCCCCGAGCTTCCTTTCGCGGCAACCAGCGCGATGATAGGATAACCGGAACGAATCGCACGTCTCATACCGAGCGTAACGTGTACGAAATATCGGTCGTTTCGTATCAGGGAAATCCGCCGGAAGAGCCAATCAGGGCCGTGTTCGGCCGTGACGGTGGAACGATCGGGCGCGCGCCAAGCAATAATTTGGTGTTGTCGGATCCGAATCGTTTCGTATCCCGTGTCCAGGCAAAAGTCGCCTGCGACGGCGCCGAAATGACCATCACCAATGCGAGCACGGCAAATCCTCTGCTGGTGAACGACCGCGAGGTGGACGCAGGCGCGACGGCAACCATTTGCGATGGCGACGAACTTCGCGTCGGCCTGTTTTTGCTGAGAGTTCGACGCGTCGCGTCTCAGGAATCCGATGACGCACAGCAATCGCCATCGTGCGTTGTCCCGCAGCCGATACCGCCAAGTTCCAATGTCAGTGCGTCACGCAGTGCTCTATCGGATACATCATTCTCGCGCGTCGCTGCCGGTAGTCTTGATCCCGTGGACCCGCTTCAACTCCAACTCGGTGATACCGGCGCGGATCCCTTTGGCGACTTGATACCTGACCGATCAGGTGGCGTTCCACCGGCCCAGGCCGCGTCAGGTTCGAATCGGTCGTCATCGATGCCGGACCGGACTCCCATCGCGTCCGGCGAGAGCATTCCGGCGCAGCGCGATTCGTCGCCCAAGCCGGCAATCGAGGCGGCGAAAATTCCGGACAGCGTCTGGGATGACTTGGCGCAATTTTCGCAACGGGAAAGCGACCGATCGTCCGAAGCGCCGGTGGCACTCCCGGCGAACTTCGACGCATTCGCCGAACCTTCGAGCGCTTCCAGGAACGCCGACGATCCTCTCGCAGAATTCGCGCAAAGCGGCATCGCGCTCGATTCACTCGACAAACTCGACATGCCTGTCGATAAGCTTTTTTCCGACATTGGCCCGGGAGTCTCGCTTTCCGATCCGGTCGTTCCCGATCCTCATGCGGCCGCCGCGGACCCACTCGCCGACCCGGATACCGTCGATCCGCTGGCGATGTTCGGCGACGACCCATCGGATCTGCGAATCGCCGCAAACGCGGGTTTCACGCGCTCCGAGGCCGATGATGTCCCTGAGCTCGGCGCTTTTTTCCGTCCGCCGACACCACATTTCGAACAACCCGGGCGAGCGGCGGGTGCCGATGAGGTGTTGGTAGAAAACCCGACGCAGATCGTTTTGAGGCCGCCTGCGGCAAGCGCGTCCATGACCGCCGCGACCACACGATCGGTGGCCGTAGCGGCGACCGAGCCGCCGGATATTATTCAAAGGAGCACGGTAAGAGGCGGACGAGCATCAGATGAGCAACGCATTCCTCAGGACGCAGCATTGCCGCTGCCGGTGAATGGTGAATTCGGCGATCGCTTGCTTCAGGAGCTGCTGGCCGGCGCAGGCATTCCGAACGCCATTATCAAAGGTGGCCTTACGCCGGAGTTGATGAAGCAGATCGGCGCGATGCTCGCGGCCGCAATTCAAGGAACCATCGACCTGATCGCCACGCGCGCTTTACTCAAGCGGGAGGTGAAGGCCGACGTGACGATCATCGCGTCGACTCGTAACAATCCGCTCAAGTTCCTCCCTGACTCGGAAAGTGCGCTGCTGCATATGTTCGGCAGCAGAATTCCCGGCTTCATGGCACCCGTCGAAGCGATGGAAGACGCATTCAAGGATTTGCGAGCACATGAAGTCGGCGTGGTTGCCGGAATGCATGCGGCGCTTGCCCAGGTCTTGGCGCGATTCGAGCCGAGTGCCCTCGGAAAGCGGCTGAAGCCCGCAGGAGTGCTGGAGAGCCTGCTTCCCAACAGCCATAAGGCGAGGCTGTGGGAAGAGTTCGAGGAAATGTACGTTGACATCTCGCGTGAAGCGCAGGACGATTTCCAGTCGCTGTTCGGCAAGGCGTTCCTGCAGGCCTACGAAAGCGAGATTTCCCGGCTGAAGGAAAAGTGAAATGCCTGGAATGGAAGCTTTGTCCCCGGCGCTCGACGTCACATCGGCATTCATCACGGCCATCGGGGGTCGCCGAGCCAATGAAGACGCGCTGGGAAAGCTTACTACGCGTTATGGCACTTGCTACGTGATTTCCGACGGCGCGGGCGGACACGTCGGCGGCGCGATTGCATCTCGGCTGGTTATCGACACGGTACTGGATGAAGTTCAACGGGCCGACAGTTATTCCGCTGATGTGCTCGATCGCGGTTTCGCGCTGGCGCAACGACGAGTAGCCGAGCGGCAAGAGCAGGATTCCTTGCTCGCCACGATGAGTGCAACCGTCGCCGCAGTGCTGATCGATGCAGCGGGGCGCCACGCGGTTTGGGCCCATCTTGGAGATTCGAGAATCTTTCACTTTCGACGCGGCGCACTTCGCACCGTTACGCACGATCACAGCCTCGTCCAGCGTCTCGTCGATGCGGGCTACGTACCGGCCGATCTCGCAGCGAGCCACCCCAATCGAAACCTTCTCTACGCTGCGCTTGGAGCCGAAGGCGATACACCCCCGAGTATCGAACGCGAGCCGATTGTGCTGGGGGATGGGGATGCGTTTCTGCTGTGCACGGACGGTTTCTGGGGACGGATCGAGATCGAGCGGATCGAGCAACATCTGCGATTCGCGGGCCACGTCGATGAGTGGGTCGATACCATGCGCCGTGATGTAGCGGAAGACATTCCAAGCGGAGCGGACAATTACTCGGCAATCGGAATCTGGATTGGATCCCCCGCGGAAGTGACCGTCAGCAAGTTTGTCCGCGAATTCCCGAAGCAGGATGACTCCGCCGAACGCTGAAGAACCGAAGAGAGGGAAACGATGAACCGAATCGCATGGAATTTCGCGGCATCGATAATGCTGGCCGCAGCCACGACGGTCTTTGCCGAAGGCCCATTGGTCGTCGAAAGCGACGGCAAAATCGACCCGAAGGAGGTCGCCAAAATCCTGAGCTCTCCGCAATTCAAAACCCGCTCGATCCGCGACAGCGACGCCACGCCAGACTCGGTAGCGCTGAGGATCCCGTTTGCGTTCGGCTCCGCAAAACTTCCCGATGCATCAGCCAATCAGTTACGGGCGCTTTCAGAAGCGATAAAGCAAAGTGGCGTCAAAGTGCTGATCGAGGGTCACACGGATTCCGTTGGGAATGCCGACTACAATCAGCGCCTGTCACAATCGCGCGCAAACGCCGTCCGCAATGCTCTGGTTGCAAGCTATGGCGTCCCACCCGGTGACTTGAGGGCGCTGGGAATTGGAAAATCGCGGCCTCTGCCCGGTGTGGAACCCGAAAGCGGCGCGAATCGGCGAGTCGAGTTTCGCGCCGATCGATGACACGGCACGTCCGCCGGTTCGTGTTCTCCGGCTCGCATTCCACCGTCGCGAGGACGTCGGGCGGTGTGGCGGGTTCGGCGGATACGATCTCGAAGCGTTATCGGTCTTCCCTCGGACCGAATACGTCAATGCCTTCCGATTCAAGTCTCGTTGCCACGCCGAGTTCAAGAGCGCGCTGCCCATACGTCCATTCGATGGAGTCGCATGACGTATTCATGACCAATTGAAAGATCCGATCCGCGCCTGCAGGTATTACGTCGCGCAGATATTTTCTGATCTTGGCCGCTCCCAAGCTGTCGATGGCACGATCGCATCGTCTATCCTTCTGCCCAACTAATGCGGATTGATGAAACCCGATCCGCGCGCGAGATCCCACCAGCACCCGTTCAGCACCTCCCAAAAAAATGATCGCACATGCGGACGCACACTCATAGCGGGCGACGGTTCGAAGCCCCGCATATCGCACCTCTTGTCCGAGTTCAATTCCATCCGACAGGGTTCCGCCTGGCGATTCGAGCAGCAGCATCAACGGATTGTTGCAGCGCGCCGTGGTCGCCTTCCTGACTACGTCATCAAATTTGAAACTCGCATCTCGATCCACAACGCCCTGAAGGGCGACAACACAATCTCCTGACATCGCGCGGCGAAGGACGAATCGCCCGCCTTCGTACGCGATGATTTCCTCGGGCGGAGACAAATTCGCCAATCGTTCCCGAGCGCTCGCTTGGTTGCCAGCGATTCGCGATCCGCAGGGGTGTTCGCAAGGACCTTGTCGTACCAGTACCGGGCCTTGTCCAGATCGCGGGAAAGTCCGGTTCCCTTTTCGTACATCAGCGCGACGTTGTACTGAGCTTCCTCATCCCCCCGTTCTCCAGCCTTCATGTACCAGCGGGCAGCCTCTGCATAGTCCTGGGCAACGCCCAGTCCTTTCTCAAACAGAACTCCGAGGTTGAGCTGCGCAGCAGAGTTCCCCTGTTCGGCCAACGGCTTCCATAGGACATATGCAGCATCGAATCTGCCCTGATCATAGGCCGTTACGCCGTCTTCATACGGTCCTGCCCATGCTGGCGTCGCGACCGTCACAATGCAGAAGACGATGCGGATCAGACGCTTCATAAGGGCAATGAGCTCAATGGCCGTCCCCGGCAATGCCGGAGGCTTTCATCGCCGGTTAGAAGAACGCGGTCAAGCTAACGGTCGACGTTGCCTGCGTCTCAGCGCTCATGCTTCAATGTGCCGCAACGCGATCATTGCGATTAACCGCATCGATTGCAGGGACCTGGATCGTAACGCGCTGCACCGGCGCTTTCGGCCGAGGAAAAAGAAACTCGCCCCCATCGTTGTCGGCGAACTTTATCGGGCGATAGTCCGGCAGCTGTCCTTCTCCGAACTTCATATCCTTCGATTTCTTGAGCACCCGCATCGCGACGGCCTCGCCCAGGTGCTTGCCGTCGAGGACGTCTTCGTTCACGGTCAGCGCCTCGATGAAAACGGCCGCAAACACGGAGTGCTTCCCGCCGCCTCCATCCATCACCGGAGCTCGTCCGCCGCTGGACAGCAGACTGCGTGATTTTTTTGATGCGACGGTCTTCAGCCATTCGTTCCGTTCTTCGTCGGTCGCGCCCTGTTTCGCCTGGCTGATCGACGACCGCGTCAGCACGCCCGAGTAGCACGAATCGGACACGACGAGAACATGCCTTGCACGCATCGGCCCGATCTTGCGCGTCAGGTCGTCGCTCGAAATCCAGTTTGAATCGTTTTTCGGATCTGCGTCGACAGGAAGCCAGAAGGCGACCTGACTCGCCTCCTCGATCTCTCCATGCCCCGCATAGTAGATAAGCAGACTGTCCCGGTCGGTGAGCGTTTCCATGTACCGGTTCAGCTCGGTGAGAATCTGGTACCGCGTCGCATTCACCAGCGTCGTAACGTTGAATCCATATCGATCATGCAACAAGGTCCCGATGTCCTTGACGTCCGCCTCGGGGGAATTGAGCGCGCGCAGGCTCTGATACTTCTGGTTCCCGATGAGTAGTGCGTAATAGTTGCCGAGGTTGAGGCCGGGCGCATCGGTCCTCGCTGGCGTACCTGCCTTGGCAACCCCGGACTCCTGCTCGAGGAAGAACTCTATCGCCGCACGCTTGCCTTGCCGATCGACGGCTACCAGCGCGACGCGAGTCCTGCCGCCGCCGAGCGGCACGTTTGACGTGAAGAATCCTTCTTTATCGACCTGTTGGGCGACATCATTGGCCGTAAGCGAAACCAGCCCGGCGGGAGCGAAAACCCGGCCCACGACTGGTCGCGACGTAAGCCCCGCGCGTACGGCAACCGCTGCGCTGTCGCGCGTCACGACAATCGATGGATCGAGGATCTGGATCGACGGCGGCATGACGTCGACTCTGGAGAGCTGGGACGCAGGCCCCGCCTCGAGCCTGGCAACCTTCTCCTTGTATCCCGACAGATCGCCTTCCAGCCGTGCGAGGGCCTGCTTCTGCCGGTCGCGCTCCTCGTTACGCTTCGCGAGTTCCGCTTCCAATACCCTCACACGCGCGGGATCGACGGTTGGTCCGTGCTGCTGGCGTGCCAACTCCAGACGTGTCGCCTCGAGCTCGCGATCCTGAACCTCCGCCGCGTTCTGCCGGTCCTTGATTTCCCGCTGACTTTGCGCAAGCCGCTGCTTCGCCTGATCGAGCTCCTGCCGCAGCGCGGCACTTTCACCCTCTACTCGATCCAGCCGGGACACCTTGTCCTTGAAACTGGCGTTGTCCTTTTCCAACCGCGCAAGATCCTGCTTCTGACGGCCGAGTTCGTCATCGCGCTTCGCGAGCTCAGCCTCCAGCGTCCTGATTCGCCCAGGCTCGACCGTTGAACCAGGCTGCTTCTGCAGCGCGAGTTCGCGGTGTACTGACTCGAGATCGCGCTCTGCCCGTGCGGCGGCGCTTCTTTTCTCTTCGATTTCGCGCTGGCTCTGCGCGAGCTGGCTGCGCGCCCGTTCGAGTTCCTGTCGCATCGAGGCGCTTTCGCCTTCGAGACGTGCAAGACGCGCACGGTTCTCCTCCGCCGACTGCTCGAACTTCGCGACCTGCTGGCGTCGCTTGTCGAGCTCCGTTTCGCGGTCCTTGAGCTGGGCTTCCAGGCGCCGACTTTCGTCCGCGTTTCCGGCGGCAGCCGCGGCGATCTTTTTCTGGGTGAGGCGCTCGATTTCTGCGCTGGTCTTGATGCGTTCCTGATCGAGCTCGCGCCGCGCCTTTTCAAGCTCCTGGCGGGTACGATCGAGTTCCTTGCGCAGACTGTCGACCTCGTCCTGTGAGCCGGAAGGCGGCGATTCCAGGTTCACGGTGCCGGTAAGGCCTGCGGCACGCCGGTAAAGCTGCAGCGCCATCGCAGGATCCTTTGGAACACCACGCCCCTGCTCGTAGAGGAATCCGAGGTTGATCAGCGCGCGCGCATAGCCTTGGTCGGCGGCCTTCCTGTACCAGATGGCAGCCTTCTCGTAGTCGGGCGGGCCGCCGACCCCGCGCTCGTAGATCTCTCCGATGTTCGTCTGCGCTTCCTTGTCCCCTTGGTCGGCCGTCGCCTGCCACACCCTGAGCGCGGTCGCATAGTTCGCGCGATCGTAGGCGACGTATTCGCCGCCTCGAACTTCGCAATCCGCAGCGCTCGTCCTCATCGGACGGCGCGGCGTCAGGTAGGTCATGCTGGTGCCGAGCTGGCGCACCTGACCGGGGAGCAGGCAATCGACTGTCAGCAACCGATCGGCCTGATGACGCTCGTCGACCGACGCGACCCGGGCGTCCTGCGCAGCCGCCCCTTGCACGATTGGAATCGCGAGCAGCATCAGGAGGTGGTGGCGTGCACCGAGACCTCGCAATCGTGGCAGCGATCGCGCGTTTCCGATGACATCGCTGTCAGTCCGGCGATCGATACGCCGCGTGCGGAATCGAGGTGCGAACGATTTCATGGTTACCGCCGTTCGGAAAAGTGCCGGGCGACGCGTCGTCCGGGCGATCATCACCACGCGACAACATCATAAATCGTTCGGAGGGTCTTGTCCTTACCGCCAGACGGCGAATAATCGGCCCCTTCGGTCGGCCAACGAGCGTGCACCGGGCTCTCGCCAGCTCACGGCCGTCAAACCCGGCGGCATGTTGCGCGTCCGGCCGAGCGCGGGCGAATGGTCACGTGCAATCGTTGACAGCACGCGACGTGCGGTGCCATTCTGAATACGTGCTGCGGATGCCGTATTCGCGCGGGTCGCGGGCCGGTGCTGGCCGGGCGCCGGTTCAGGGCGCAATCGTGAAGGTGGCATCGTTTCAAGGGGGACGCATCGCGGCATGGGGATGCCGGATGCGTGGTTCACCACTCTACGTCTTCGAAGGGGAGCGCCTTGAATAACATTCTCATGCCGTACCGTGTGCTTTGCACGAGCGCAATGCTTGCAGGAGTGGCACTGGGCATTGCGGGTTACGCCCCGGCGACTCCCGCGACGCCGCTCGCGACGGTGTCTGGCTTGTCGGAGGTTCAGCGGCCGATCGCCAACGCCATCGACGTCGTGTGCCCCACGCTGCGACCCACCCTGCATATCGATCCCGTAGCGAACGGAACGATCCAGGAGCGCTTCTTCTATTCATGCACGTCGGTCGTCCAGACAGCGGCCGGACTGAACGGTGTGCCGTCGAACAATTTCGACCGGAAACTCACGCCCGAGCAATTCGGGCGCCTGCTCCAGGACATCGGTCCCAATCAGATGAACGGCCAGAACGGCGGCGTTGCGACGCGCTCGACGAGCAGCTTGATCGCGGCCCGACTGTTTGATCTTCGCGCGGGCGCTCGAGGCGTTTCAATCAGCGTGAACGACGTGGACGCGCCGGCCGTCGCAGATGCCGGCAGGGCGGGTGAGACAGGTGTGCGCGCCACCGGCGGAGGTGCCAGCGCGGATTCACCGCTCGACGGGCGTCTCAGCGGATTCGTAAAGATCGGCGGCAACTGGGGCAAGGTCGATGAGACGACGCTGCAGGACGCGTACAAATACGACGCGTTCAGTATCCTCGCCGGCGCCGATTATCGCGTCACCAATGCATTCGTCGTCGGGGGCGCTGTCAGCTACGAGGATACGAGGTCGCGATTCGACAACTCGCTCGGCCACGTCGATGCAACGACATGGTCGGTGGCCGGCTACGGCACCTATACGTCGGGTCCATGGTATGTCGATGGCTTCATGTCCTATGGGAATGTTGATTACGACACGACGAGGACGGTGTTCATGCCCTCGAACAATCCCAGCCAGCCTCCGCTGCTTGGGTCGGCGACGGCCAGCCCGAGGGGCGATCAGTGGTCGCTCGCGCTTGGCACCGGCTACAACTACAACATGACCGGCTATACGGTGACTCCGTTCGGCCGCCTCGGGTACATCCATGTGCGGAACAAGGCGTTCAGCGAAAGCGAGCCCGTGACCGGCATGGGGCTGTCGGTGGACACGCGCACGCTCGAGTCGCTGCAGCTCGCGCTCGGCGGCACGATATCGACGACGATGAACAGCTCGATGGGCGTATTCAGCCCGTATTTCACGGCGCAGTGGGTGCACGAGTTCAAGAACGACAATCCGTCGATCGTCGCGAAGTTCGTCAACGACCCGAATGGACTGCAGTTCTTCATACCGACCGAGAATCCGGCGCGCGACTACGCCGTGTTCATCGTCGGGTCCAGCGCGACATTCGCCAATGGTCTGTCAGGCTTCGTCCAGGTCGGCGCGGCTGCCGGATTGAAGGACGCAACGAACTACAGCGTCACGGCCGGACTGCGCAAGGAATTCTGACCGAAACCGTCGGAACAGCGACAAGCGGGGCCGCGCGGTGCGCCGTATGATGCTGAGCGCCGCGATGGACGGTTGCGAAACCGCACCGCGGCGCGTCCTGCGGCGCAGCGCGATGATTGTCTCGTTGTTGCTCGCCGCGTGCGCAACGCCGGCGGAGCAATTCGCGCGTGACGCATCGGCATTCGGCTTCACTTCGGCGGTTCTGAACGGCGATCGATTTCGGCACGTCGTCTACTTCGCCGGCCTGAACGAGCATGGCGATTCACTGCACGTGTACATCGAGCACGACGGCACGCCGTGGCTCGATCGCTCCCAGGTTTCCACCGATCCGACGCCCCGGTCACCGTTTGCGCTCGAACTGATGGCGCGCGACGCGGGCCCGCGGCTGTTTCTCGGTCGTCCCTGCTATTTCGAGACGCGAACCGATGCGGGTTGTGCACCGCTCATATGGACGTATCGCCGGTTCTCGCCGGAGGTCGTCGCGAGTATGACCGCCGCGCTACGCGCGTTCCTTGCGGCCCATCCGTTCAAACGCATCGTGCTGATCGGCTACAGCGGAGGCGGTACTCTGGCGTGGCTGATTGCGCCCCATGTGCCGGGCACAATCGCGGTAGTGACGATTGCGGCGGACCTCGACACCGACTATTGGACCACTCTGCATGGCTATAGTCCGATGACCGGCTCGCTCAATCCTGCACTGCAACCACCGCTACCCGGCACGATCCGACAAATGCACTATGTGGGAGCGCGAGATGCCAACGTGCCGCCTTCGGTCGCGCTGAGTTTCAAGACTCACCATCCTGAGGGAGAGGTCGTCGAGGTCGAGAACTTCGATCATCGGTGCTGTTGGGCCAGAAAATGGCCGCAGTTCCTTATTGACACTCTTCATTGACCCGACAGCAAATAATGCCCGAATCGACCACATCACCGGTCGTTACTGCAACAGACGCAGGCGAAATGCGCACTGCGACCGTCGATTTGACGGTTGCCGGGAGAAAGGTGCATTTTCAGTTGGACGTGCCGGCCGGGCCGACCCCACCGATCGAGCTGCTCCCGATATTTCGGTCGCTTACCGATACATTTGTCCGCATAGCCGTCGAGAATGCCGAAGCGGATAGCCAAACCATTTCATGCAGGAAGGGTTGCGGGGCGTGTTGTCGCCAGCTCGTGCCGATTTCGGAGATCGAGGTGGAATCGATCCGAAGGCTTGTCGACGAGTTGCCGCCGCCGGGGCGACGGGAAATCGTCGCTCGCTTCGAGAAAGCGGTGAAACAACTGGAAGCGTCGGGCCTGCTCGCGGCCCTTCGGGCGTCCGATCACGTTACGAGAGAGGACATCCGTTCCCTGGGGACCGCGTATTTCGAGCAGGGGATACCGTGTCCGTTTCTCGAAGATGAGTCGTGCTCGATCCATCCTGACCGTCCGCTTTCGTGCCGCGAATATCTTGTCACGTCGCCGGCTGCCAATTGCACAAAGCCAAGCGCCGAGTCCATTCGCTGCGTCACGATGCCTGCGAAAATATCGCGCGCAGTTCGTCACCTCGACGCCGGCAAACCGAACCGCTCCGCGACGTGGATACCGATGATTCTCGCGCTGGAGTGGCCCCGCAACAATCAGGACAACGCGAAAGCGCCGCCGGGCACGGCGTCTATCGTCCAACTGTTCGAGCAACTGACCGGAAAGAAGATTCCGGAACAGGGACAGCATCAGTCAGCGATCCCCGCGGCAATCCAATGAGACTTTACGGCTGCTTTCACTGAGAGGACCTTTCAGCGGGCTCATCTCGCCGGTATACCCACCAGAATCCGGCAGCATGACGCTGGAGTTCCGATTGCCTGATAAACCGCATCGACCGTTCTGCACGCCGCCCGCCATCGACCACGTAGAATATTTGATCCGGGCCAACGGGGCCCTCGACGCCCGCGAGAATCATATAGTGGCCTGCATAGTGCACATCCGGCGCACGGTGCAACGGTTGCCTGAAACTGTATCCCGAGCAGCCGTGGGAAAGAAAAATCACGAGCCGCCCTTCGCCGACCAATTGGGCCGCCTCTGTAAACGACACTTTGGTGCCCGCGAATTCAGGCCATTTCTCTTTTATCCCCATGATCATCTTGTTTGCGTCGGTGCCGCGGCCGGAAACCCGTCCGTGCATAGCCGCGTACGCCGCAGTTTGCGGTGGCGATACCGCAAAGCAGGCGTAGCGAGGGCGCGACCCGTTGTTCATCAGATACTGCAATACCATTGCAAGCGATGTCGGTCCGCATCCCGCTTCGCCGATCGTCGTGTCATTGCGGGCGCTCCCATAAACCTTGGTTTTCCAACGGGCGTCGTTTTGCTCGTAGCGATGCAGTACATCGCGCATCTCTTCTTCGCGACGCAACATGCGCAATAATCCTTGACCAAGCTCCGGCTGCTGAAACGCCACGCGGGAAAATCCGCTTCGGTCTCCCGCAGGAAGGTGCACGGTCCAGATTCCACCCGCGTCCTTCTCCAGGGTATAGCCGTAGGCAATCAATTTGGTCGCGATGTCCTTCAGATCTTGAGGCAGGCCAGGCACGTTCGCATCGTTCATGTTCGGATCCTTGGATCGTTGTGCTGGAAAACCGAACCTTATGGATAAAACATCGACTGAAAATACTTGCGTATGTCACCGATCGGCAGGCTTACCGCATTCCCCCACGGATTGTACAAATTCACGGTGTTCCCCGTCATGCCAAGGACGGCGTAGCCATGATCGTGCACCACCTTCTGTTTTGATGCGTCCTCGATGGATTTATCGTTCTTCGAGGCAAGAATGGTCGGAACCTTGGATGCGTTGGCCGCCCTTTCACGGATTTTCTCCAAGTCGGTCTTGCCGTTGATCTCGAACCCATTTGGCTTGGCGCCCATGATGTCCTTCCAGACCTTGTTGACCACCATCTCATTAAGCTTGTCGTAACCCCCCTCCTGAACCGCATAGGCTTTCTCTATCACGCAGGCCCAAAGCACCGGCGAGCCTGAGTCGGATGCTTGCATATACAGGGGCGACCAGCCAGAGTCCGCGTCGTCCGTATACAACACATCACTGACCTCGATCTCTTTCGCCAGCTTCACGGTGAAATAGCGCTTGGACGTAACGCTGCCGGTCTGATCGCTCACCTGATCGAGGACATCGGACAGGTCGGTGACTGCGGCATCGTCGTGCGGGGTCACCATGGCGAGGATGCGCTTGCGACCGTCTGCCGTATTCGCCATGGCTGCCAGGATCGTGGGGAGCGGACAGTTCGGAAGGGCGCCTTGCGAAATGTCCGTTGTCTTCGGTCCGCTCTTGCCGAATAGCGGCCAGTCCACGACGCGCGCGACCTTGGTAGTCGCACTGGCGGAGTCGAAAGCTTTCGGCATCTTGAAGGCATGGGCCTTCGTCGCTGCCTTGGTCGCCGTCTGGGTTCCTGCCGGGCCGTTCTTGGTATCGAATAGCGGATAGTAGCCAGCCGGGCCGCGCGCATTTCCCGGCATATTGGGATATTTGCCGTCGACCGAAACAGGCACCGTTCCAAATGGACCCGGAATGCGCGCGGGTCCGTTCACGACGATCGTCATAGGCGCTCCGTCGACAGCGTGGGGCGACCTCCAAATTCAAGACCTTTCAGCCACCGATGATCGTCGTCATGCAACCCATGACGATCAAATCGGGTGGACCAATGGCTTCAAGAATTGTGTCGCCAAGCCGACATGCGGGCATATTGTTGATCATAACCGTTGCGGAGCCGGTGATAACGACGCCTGGTCCATGCATCGGCATGAGCGGAAATGTGTTGCAATTATGGATATCCGTTCCGCCCGCAGCCGCGGTGGAAATTGCTGAACTCATTGAAGCCAGAAGCGCCGCCTTCGTCGCCTCCGCCGCTGCGCGCGCCGCGGGACCTCCGGGAGTCGGTGCTGCGGCGACTGCTGCCGCTTCGGCTGCCGTCGCCGACGCGAGGGCCGTCGATTGCGCCGATTGGAGCCCGGCGGCGGCAGCGAGTGGGAGCCCACGCCATGCGGGAAGGTTGCCAATGAGCACCGTGGGACTTCCCGGCGACCCGGCGAGGATCCCAGGGATGGGATGCGCAACGGCGTCGGTTACGCGGGAGCCTGGACCGGTCGGCATGATCGTTACTCCTCGATCGGATCCGCGGGTTTACCGACGCACTGCCGAGGCTAGGATCACCGTGGTCCAGGCAATACGCGAAACACCATGTCCTTCTGCTCAATCATCACTTTGACTTCCTTTAGATCGTCGATGGTCCGCGGGCTGGACACGGCAACATGTGTCGCATCGTACGGGACTGATGCAACTTCGATCTTTGGAGTTGATGCGCTCAGAAACTGCACGGCCAGGGAAAGTCGATTGACGGTCGTCGACTCGAGCCGGCGCAGTTCTTCCGCAGTCATGTAGGGCGAGCGCTCGGTCAGCGGCAATGGAATGGGCATTAGCTCCTGCGTAAAGTCAGCGCCCGATGCGACCCTGGTCGCGAGCGGTATCTTGCGGACGGTCACGAGTTTGCCCTTTGGAAGGGGCGGAACGCCGACAAGGACCACTGCCTCGATCTGGTCACGCAGGAAAAGTGAGTAATAGCCCGCGACCACAAACGCTTCGCGCGTCGTCGAATTGCTTGCTGGCATCCCGTCCAGCACGTAAATATCGGCTGCGCTGCCATTTTTGATCGTGTACCGAATCCGAACCTCATCCGTCGACGCAGCATGCTGTGCCGTTAGCGAAACCGCGGAAATGCCTTCCATGGTAATTCCTTCACTTTGAGAACTTGGCTGGGCTACGGCAATGCCGATACGGACAACGGCAATCAGCAAACACAGCACAATATGAACTACTCCTGTTCGAACGCTCTTGACACACGCGTCGTACTCGCCCCTAAAGATCGGCATGGTTATTTCTCCTGGGAACGCCGCGTTCGTCGCGGTATTCGTTCTCGGGGTCGATGGTGTTCTTCTCTTCGTTCGTCGTGAAATTTCCGCCGCGAGGGGTGCCGTCGTAGGTGCCATTCTGATCATGGTCGCCATGCGTCAACTCATGCTTCAGGATCACATCCCCAGGCGCTTTCGTCCGGGTCGTCGGGTCGGGCCAGTCGTCCGGATTGTAGGAAACGTCCACATTCGTGCCCTTCCCGGTTCCAGTGAGTTGTTTGCCGTCGGACCCGATCGCGGGCGTGCCGTCGCCATAGAAGACGGGCTTGCCCGCTGGCGTGGCGTCCTGAAAATCCTGATTGGTGGGATTCGCCGAGTTCGGAGACGCGAAGGCGTTCTTGCCCGCTCCTGGCGCCGGAGTGTAGGAATGAATGGATGTCTGCTTACCTGACTGATCCAGGGAATTCAGAAGTGCTGACCCGTTCTTGGTGGAACCTATGGTCGTCAGATCCGCCAGCACCTTGCCCTGATAAGTGGGATCGTTGGGATCCTTCTTGATAGTCATCCCATTTCCGAGCTTGAGATCACCAGTTGTCGGATCTTTGATCACCGTAAACGGAGCAGCGTGTGCCGACGCCCATTTTTTCTTCTTGCGTCCTCCGCCTCCACCGCCCTTGTAAGGCCGATCCAGATAACCGGGTTCCCCCGTGTCGGCATGTTGGCAATCCAGCACGCTATCGTATTCAGGATCCCCAGTACCTGCCGCGCCGCCTCCGGAATTGATTTTCGTGATCGAACCTTGGATGGTGACCCCGGCGGGATTGATCTCTATGAAGTTGGCGCCGACCTTCAGGACAATCGACGTCATCGCTTCCATCGTTATTGACGTGGATGCGTTCAACTCGACCTTACCCCTGATCAGCTCGGTCTTGTCTCCTTTCACACCAATCCCCAGGCTGCCGTCAACGGTGTATTCCTTCTTGCCGTTGATTTCCTGAATATGATCGCCCTTGACATGATGATCGTTGCTGCCCCCCACGGTCAGTGCGTATTCCTTGCCAACGCATATGTACCGTGACTCCTGGATGGTCTCGTACATGTTCCACTTCACCCGCACGTCCATCCGCCAGTTCGCGTGGATGAACACCTGCTCCTTGCCCTTGTAGTCGACGAAGCGCAACTCGTTCCAGTCGGTGTTCGCGCCCTTCTTCGTACTATGGGACTTGATCGTCGAATACTCCTGGTACTTGGGCAGATCGTACGGCGGCATGTGATCGGCGTTGTAGACCCGTCCGATGATGATCGGATAATCGGGATCGCCGTTGATGAAGTCGACGATGACTTCCTGCCCGATGCGCGGCAGCGAGATCTGGCCCCAGTTGCTGCCCGCCCACGAGCTCGACACACGGATCCAGCACGAGCTGTTCTCGTTGGCTTCCCCGTAACGGTCCCAGTGGAACTGGACCTTGACCCGCCCGTACTTGTCCGTATAGATCTCGTCGTCCTTCGGCCCTACGACGATGGCCGTCTGCGGTCCATTGGTCAGCGGCTTGGGCGTCGCGCGCAATGGACGGAACGGGACCGACGAGTCCTGACAGTTCATCGTGAACTGGAATCGCGTTCCTCCATCGCCTGCCGTCGCATAGGGATTTTCTCTCCAGAAATATTCGACCCCGACGATGAGGTACTCGCGATTCTGATCGGCGCGCGGGCAGCGATACAGGTTGAAGAAGTAGCCTGGCGCGATCCCGCGCGCATCCGATTGCCCCTCCAGCACCTCGTGCGGAGCCTGTAATTCCTCGAGCCGCACTTTGGTATAGAACTCGCCTTCCGATATCTCCGTGTAGCCACCCGGATAATCGTAAATCCGGTACTCAGCGTTCGGATGTTCGAAGGCGTGCAGATTCCACTGCTGCAATTTCGCACGCGGCTTCCGGAAATCGAAGTCGTCTGTCACGAAACCGCCCGGATCGACCTCCTTCGATACGATCCAGCTTTGCACGTGTTCCTCGTCGGCGAAGGTCGCTGCATCCGGCGAGATGTACGGTATCTCGGCGTATTCCGGCAGCGGCTGATGCGCGCCTGGTGAATCGGCCAGGATCAGCTTCAGCTGCCCCATGCCGTGCTCGAAGAAATAGTAGATGCCCTCGTGCTCCATCAACCGGCTGACGAAATTGAGATCAGTCTCCTGATACTGCACGCAGTAATCCCAGGTCCGATAGGCACCGGACAAGCGCTTTTCCACGACATACGGATACTTGCCGAAAACCTCCGACAGGATCGTCGGTGCGTCCATCTGCTGGAAGATCTTGCAGTCCGACGCACGCGTCATGTACCAGACCCACGGCCGCACGATTGCCTCGTAGCGGTAGTACCGGCCGTCGCGGCCGATCAGCGCGAACCGCGTCACTTCCCCGTTCAGATAGCGCTGGCCGAGCTGTTGCGTTTCGACTTCAACAGTGACGTTCTGGCCGAGCAGGCTGTCGACGGAGATGTCGGGCGATGCGCCGAGCATCTCGAGACGAAATTCGAACAGCCGCGACAGCTGCTCCTGGCCCGACAACGCCTTGAACTTGAGCGCCTCCGGACCAAGCGGCGTATGAACGGTGAAGACCCGCGCCATGCAAGACTCCTGTCGCGACGCCGCTTAGCCGCCGAAGTCGTACGCGAACTCCGAATCACGCACCGACAGCTTCACTTCCTGCAGCGGTCGGCCCTCGATCAGACGCTGGAGATATTCCTGGCTGATCCTTGGTAGCACGGTGTTGGTCAGGATCGCATCGATCATGCGCCCCCCCGATTCGAGTTCCGTACAGCGGCTGGTGATGAGCTTCACCGATGCTTCGTCGTACTGGAAAGGAATTCGGTGGTTTTCGGCAATACGTTTCTGAATGCGAGAAAGCTGCAGACGCACGATATTCCCGAGCATTTCATCGGATAGCGGATGGTAGGGTATTACCACGAGGCGTCCCAATAGCGCCGCCGGGAAAACTTTCAGCAACGGTTCGCGCAACGCCGTCGCAATGCCCGCCGGCTCCGGGGCAAGCTCCGGATCGCGGCACAGGCTGGCGATCAGCTCGGATCCGACGTTGGACGTCAACAGGATGATCGTATTCTTGAAGTCGATGTAACGCCCCTCGCCATCCTCCATCCATCCTTTGTCGAATACCTGGAAGAAGATCTCGTGCACATCGGAATGCGCCTTCTCGACTTCATCGAGCAGCACGACACTGTACGGCCGGCGTCTGACGGCTTCGGTGAGCACACCGCCCTCTCCGTAGCCCACGTATCCCGGCGGCGCACCCTTGAGGGTCGAAACGGTGTGCGCCTCCTGGAATTCGCTCATGTTGATTGCGATCACGTTCTGCTCGCCGCCATAGAGAGATTCCGCCAAGGCGAGCGCCGTCTCGGTCTTGCCGACGCCGGAAGGCCCGCAAAGCATGAACACGCCGATCGGTTTGCTCGGATTGTCGAGCTTCGCGCGTGACGTCTGAATCCGCCGCGCGATCATTTCCAATCCGTGCCGCTGACCGATGACGCGTGCGCTCAGCGTATCGGCGAGTTTCAGCACGGCCTCGACTTCGTTTTTCACCATGCGCCCGACCGGTATGCGCGTCCAGTCCGCAACAACCGATGCCACGGCTTGCTCGTCGACCGATGGCAGGATCAGCGGACGCTCGCCCTGCAGCGCGCGAAGCTTCGTCATCCGTTCGTTCAGCGTGACGAGCAGTTCCTCGCGGGTCGGAAGCAGTTCGGTTTCGGCGGCGCTGTCGGGGGCAGGTGCCGATTGGCTGGATGCAGACTCGATCTTTTTCGTGGGGGGTGCAGTCGCCGCGGGCGCCGCATCCGCGACCTTGCCGGCGTCATCGACAACTCCGCCGGTCTGCTTGCGCAGCCTGGAACGCAAATCGAGTATCTCGTCGACGAGCGTCTTTTCGTCCTTCCAGCGACTCTCGATGACCGCGAGCCGCGAACGCTCCTCGTCAAGGTGGCGCAGCACTTCCTTCTTGCGGTCGCCAACGGCTTCGCCGATTGTCTCTTCGCGCTCGATAATTCCGCGCTCGGTCTCGAGCATCTCGATGCGACGCATGCAGTCCTCGACTTCAGGCGGCGTGGAATGCTGACTCACCGCGACACGCGCGCACGCCGTATCCACGAGGCTCACAGCCTTGTCGGGCAGTTGGCGCGCCGGGATGTAGCGATGCGACAGGCGCACTGCGGCGTCGAGTGCCGAATCGAGCAATTGGACGCGATGGTGCTTTTCAAGCGTGCTCGCCACGCCGCGCAGCATCGCGATCGCGCGCGCCTCGGAAGGCTCGTGCACCTGGATGACCTGAAAGCGTCGGGTCAGTGCCGGATCCTTTTCGATGTACTTCTTGTACTCGGCCCATGTCGTCGCGCCGATTGTGCGGAGCGTGCCTCGCGCCAGCGCCGGTTTCAGCAAATTGGCGGCGTCACCGGTTCCCGCTGCGCCACCCGCGCCAATCAACGTGTGAATCTCGTCGATGAAAAGAATGATCGGCTTGGCGCTCGCCTGCACTTCGTCGATCACCTGACGCAGGCGATTCTCGAACTCGCCCTTCATGCTTGCGCCGGCCTGCAGCAAGCCAATATCGAGCGTGAGCAAGGATACGTCCTTCAGCATGGGCGGCACGTCACCCTTGACGATGCGCTGCGCGAATCCTTCGACGACTGCGGTCTTGCCCACCCCGGCTTCGCCGGCCAACAATGGATTGTTCTGGCGCCGGCGCATCAGGATGTCGACGATCTGGCGGATCTCCTCGTCCCTGCCCGTCACCGGATCAAGCTCGCCGCGTCGCGCACGATCGGTGAGATCCACCGCGTACCGCCGCAGCGCTTCCTGCTTGCCCATTGCCGCGGGCGGAATCGCACCGCTCGCCTCACCCGGCGCCGCGAGCGCGCTTCCGTCCGATGCGGGCTGGCCGTCTTCGGGCGAGCCCTTGACGATCGACGCCATTTCCGACGCCAACACGTCGGGTTGCACTTTCTGGAACTCGCGTGAAATCCCGTAAAGCACATTGCGCAACGACGTCGTTTTCAACATTCCGAACACCAGCATTGCGCCGCGAACCTGCGACTCCGAGAACATCAGGCTCGCATAAACCCATCCGCGCTCGACAGCGTTTTCGATATGCTCCGAAAGGTCGCTGATCGACACTGCACCGCGCGGCAACCGCTCGAGCGTGTCGGTCAGGTCGCGCGCGAGCTGCGCCGGACCGAGCTCGAACCGACGGACGATCCGGTGCAGATCGCTGTCCTGGTTCTGCAGGATTTGATGCAGCCAGTGCGCGATCTCCACATACGGGTTGCCGCGCAGCTTGCACACGACCGTCGCTCCTTCGAGTGCCTTGTAGAGGACCGGATTGAGTTTTCCGAACAGTGCGACGCGGCTGATTTCCGCCATGAGCGACTCGCTTTATGGATTGATTGATGATGCGCCCAGCATCGGTCCGACACGCTTCGCCCATCGCTCGCAATCGAGGACGAGGTCACCGGCGTCGGCTTTCGTCCTGCGAATGCCGATCCACGTCGTCCAGCCCAGACGCGAAGCTGCTCCGAGCCGCGCTTTCGGCACGTCATCGCTTCGCAGGACAATGCGGCCCTCCCACGTGAATTCGATGCCGGCGTAATTGCGCACCCATGCAACGAGCGCCGCAAACCGAGTCCCGATGGGCAGAAACTGTTCGTATTCCGCAAGCCGCATCGGACCGAGATCCAACCGAAACTTCGACTGACCATCCCATACGGCGTTGCCTGCAATGGCACCTGATCCCAGCGCCGAGCTGGGTCCCTCGCGACCCAGACGGGTTCGCTCCGCCGGATCGAGCTTCAGCCAATGGCAACAGAACTCGGCAATGCGGACCGGCACGCGAAAAAAGCCTTCGAGGGCGAACTTGAGTCCTTCGACATTTCGTGTGAGCCGCACGAAATGTCCGGTGTTCGCGAATTTTGCATGGTCCGGAACGGCGTCTCGATGGCGCTGCGTCACGGAGCCGACGCCTATGAGACTCGCCACGTAGCGCGAGAAGTTGTCGTCTCCGGCACGGTCCAGGCTCACGACCGACTGCTGCTGCGCCCAGGCGCGATAGAACAAAAGGATAAGCCGCTGATGAAGCATATCCACGAAACGGACGAACGTTGCATCGCCAAAATTTCGCAATCGATCGCGTGCGTATTCGGTCAGATGTTGCGGCAGTGGTCCATTGGGACCGAACAATCCGAAACCATGAATGATGAGGCGCGGAGGGACGCCATCGTGCGCCGGCTCCAGCCCAGCCAGCGCTGCGGGTGCGAACGCGAGCGAAGGCTCCTGTCCAATGCGCAGCGGCTCGTCGGCAGGGCGGGCCGCGCGGCCCAGCAATGGCAATTCGGGATGCGCGGCTTCGATCCGCCGCAGCGTGTAATAGAGATCGAATCGGCAGGTGTCACGCCCAAGCTCACCCCAGAAACGCTGCAGGCCTTCGAGCGAGCGGGCCGTCCCGGCAAGTGGAACGGAACCGTTTCCGAAAGTCGAGATCTTCGGTGCCTCGAGTGTGTCACCCGGGGAATGATCGGTCATGTCGCTCGTGTGCATCGCATCGACGTCGGATCGTCAGGCCACCGGGCGTCGGCCGATGCGGGATGGCCACGTCGCGATGCGACCTCGTTGCAGCGAATCCAGCACGGTTTCGGTAAACGTATTGATCGAAACGTGGCGGGCGAAGAATTCCTCGAGCACACACCCCAGCAGGAATGGACTGATTCCGCCAAACGGCGATTCGTCGACGGTGAGTGCGACCTGCACGCCGCGACCGAACGCCAGCGGCCCAGTCCGTGGAAGGCGACGCGTTACCGGGTTCACCGCGACGCGCGTCACCCCCTTGACGTGGCTGCGCATGGCATTCTCGGCCAGCACTGCGTAGATATCCAGCAATTCGCGCAGCGCCGCGGCGCCCTCGGCCTCGCTAACGTCGGTCAACGTGAGGTAATTGAGCGATAAATGGCTGATCAGCCGCCACGTGATGTCACGCTCGGCCAGTGCAGGGCTCGGCCGCGAGGGACCGCGCATGACTTTGACCGCCTCGACCGGCGCTGACGCGGTCATGAAAAAATCCGAAGACCCTCCCAGCGGTAGCAGCAGCGCCAGGTCGCGATTCGTGCACAACGCCTCGATGGACAACTGTCGGAGATCACCGGAAAAAGGCGCATCGTGCTGATCGACCAGCGAGATGTAGACCTCGCTGCCCACGTACCCCGTGCGTGTGCCGTTTCGTCGCGCGGTGTCCGACAGCACGCGCGGCTCGCGGCGCAGCGAGTAATACGCACCGTAATCGCCGCGGTCGTCACCGAGTGTGCGATAAAAGGGCCTGAATTCGCGCTCGTCGAGATTCCCCGAAGAATGCCCCACCACTCGCTGTACCGAATGAATCTCGTAATTGAGCGGTGCCGCGCGATCGGCGACGAGGTGATACTCGTAACGCTGGCCGGTGACCTGTATGCGATCCGCCCGCTTGGCGAACAGATTGACGGCAGGGGTGCAGAAAAGCGCGAGATGCGTCGAATCGACAACGCGCTCCAGATCGGGTACCGCTTGGTCGAGAAGTATCGTGATGCCGATGCTTTCGCCGGCCGCGCCGCGAAACGCCGGTGCGAGCCCGTCGACGGAAAAGAAAAGAAAACGCGACGGAAATGCGAAATATTCATGCAGGAGCCGATAGCCGCCGAATGCGACGTTCGGGCACGGAAACATCACCTGCGATTCAGCGAATCCCTGGCGTCGCACGGAATGTGCCGGGCGCAAATTAACTTTCGCGCTGGAAACGGTCGCATCATGCGAGGCGACGCCCAGGCATCGCGTGAACAGAAGCTCGTGAAGCCGCGCGGCGATTTCTTCCGGGCCTGAGAGAAAAAAGGTCAACGAATCCACGCCAAGGTTCTGTATGGCCAGTTCGCCGGGTGTCCTGACGAAAATTCGCAGCGCAGAGCGTACCGTCCCAGGAAGCCCCATGCCGCCAAGGTGCAGATCCGGCGGCGGACCGGTGAATTCGACGCGATCGATCAGGAGCGGCCATAGCGTCACGTCATGCGCGGTCCGGAAGTCGCACACCGCGTCGTCATTGCGCATGACCTGGCTTCGTAGCGTGCTTCCGCGTGCGATCGTGAATCCTTCGTTCAGGCCACCTTCGAAAAGCTTCGGTTCGAGCCGCACGACGGTCGCGGCTGGCGTTGGCGCGAGATAACCGGGATATGCGATCTCGAGCAAGCGCTGGGAAAAGCGCGGAAACTCCGCGTCCATCTTCAGATGCACGCGCGCCGTCAGAAAGCTGACACCTTCGAGCAGCCGCTCGACATACGGGTCGGCGACCTCGATGCCGCTCATATTGAGTCGCGCTGCAATCTTCGGGAATTGCGACGCGAATTCGCCGGCCATCTGGCGGAAATACCGCAGCTCGCGGTCGTAATAGTCGAGTAGTCGCGGATCCATTGTTACTCGCCGCGACTTTCGTCATGCAGGACAACCTGGCCGGTTTCGAGATCGATGTCGGACCGCAGCAAAATTTCCAGCGGATACGGTATCGACCACAACTGGCCACGTATCACGACCGCGAGCACGTTGTGCGCGTCCATGGTGTTCTCGGCGAGGGTCACCTCGACCTCGAGGCTCTGCGCAAGGATGCGCGGCTCGAAATCGACGATCGCGCGCCGGATCGTGCGTTCCAGTTCGCCTTTGTCGACATTCGACGCCAGCCGACCGGAAAGTGCCATCAGCCCGTAGTTGATTACCGACTTTTCCGCGTCGCCGCAGCCGGTGAAGTCGATCGTCGCGTCCGAGTTGGTGGAATTCAGCAACCATCGCAGGTCGCGCAGGATGCCATCGCGATATGTCTTGCGCGACATGATTCGCGCTTGCATCGGTTCGGGCTTCCGGTTCGCAGGTTGCTCGTCCGTCAGGCGATCGAGCAATACGGGCCAGAGTCGATCGGATGCGCTTCCGAGCGAGCGGCCGTCCAACCCGGCGCCGCGATTGCCGCTGTCCGACTGGGTCAAGGTGTACGGCCTTTGCGCCCGCTACGCGCGGATGTCGATTTGTCGCACGTCGAGCAGTGCAAACTCGGCGTTGTCGGTTGCGAGCATGCGCTGACCGTATCCGGCAAATGCCTCGTCTCCGATCTCTTTCCACTCCGTGCGACGCGCGAGCTTCAGGGTGTCATCGGTCGACGACTCGGTTCCCGGGTAGCGGCTGGGAATCAGCACGACATGCTCGCCACCATTTTCGAGCGCGAGGCTCGCGCTGACCCATACGATGTCGCGCAAATCGGCCGGCGGGTCGATCCGTACGCTACGGATGCGAAAAAACGGGATCCAATAATATTGTCCATTGACGATGCACTCGCAGATCGGCCCGAGGCGTGAATCGGCGTCGGCAATCCATTCGAATTCGGACTCTCCATTGACCGACCCTCGAGATGCGGGCGCCTCTTCGAAGGCCGCTGCGCGCAGACTGGCAGCGGCCTTCGTGTCGCCTGCCGCAAGCCGTTGAAGCGACTCGATCAGCATGCCCACCCATCCGGGAGGTTCGCCGAGCACCTGCGGCGCGCGCTTTCCGGTGAATACGTCGCCACGGAAAAGTTCGCTGCGGATAGCCTCTCGATACATATGGGCCATCGGAAGCGCCTTGGCCGAGAGCTGCGCGCAAACCTGGAGCTGTTCCAGCGAGCGTTGCCAGTTGCCCTGTACGGCGAGCAACTGAAACAGATACGTCCGAAGTTTCTCGTCGGCGGGTTGGGCGCGAACTTCCTTTTGCACGCGCGACAATTCTTCGGACAACGATCCGGCGCCGTGCTGGGCGAACGTGGTCTTGAGCTCCATGGCCTCTCCCCTGGAACATCGAATGCCGCGTAACCGGCACGCGGCACCGCTGGCCGCCGATGCTGCACGCAAGCGGACCGATCGAAAGTTCCAGCCTGTGGAACCACCGATCGGCCCGCAGACACGCAGGTATTACATTTTTTTGTTTTCCTTGACGTTCCAGCCGAAATCGGAGCCCGCCCCCTTGCTGCCCTTCTCGGTCTGCAGGAAGTATTCGTTCTTCAACTTGGCGGCATTGAACGAGTAATTGACCTTCATTTCGGCGCCCGACGACCCTACGAGTTGAACGGAAGTGACGATCACATCCTCCAGCGTAGTCTTGTAATATTCGACCGGGCTGTCTCCGCCTGCCTTCGACGCGGCGAACTGCGCCTTCGCAACATGCTTTCCCGACGCGCAGAATCCGGACAACGTGGTGAACGCCTTGTCGATGCTCGCGGTGACCGTCAAATCATGCACGCTGACCTTGCCGGCACCGAGACCACCGCCCGTGTGGGCCTGCGCTGGCTGGTCGAGCCCCCAACTGAATGCATCGACGTCAATCCAGTCCTTGTGTGCGGATTCCTTCGATTCGCCGTCCGCCCCGTCGACTTTCAAAAACAGCGCGATGGACATCTCCTGCTCCTTCCTGGTTGGCTTCGGCTAAGAAAAGACGGGCTTGTGTTCCCCGTCACGAGGGTTGAGTGAGCGGCGCAGCAACTGGCCGCATGGCTATTTCATCAGCTGCTTCGCAGGCTTGACCGATGGCAGCTTCGAAACCAGCCGAAGCGACACGGTCAGTCCTTCGAGCTGATAGTGGGGCCTGAGGAACATTTTCGATGTGTAATACCCCGGGTTTCCTTCCACCTCCTCGACGATCACCTCCGCGGCTGCCAATGGCTTGCGCGCCTTGGTGTCCTGCGAAGAATTGGCTGGATCGCCATCGACGTAGTTCATGATCCATTCATTCAGAAATCGCTCCATGTCCTCGCGCTCGCGGAACGTGCCGATCTTGTCGCGCACGATGCACTTGAGGTAATGCGCAAAGCGGTTGCACGCGAACAGGTACGGCAGCCGGGCGGACAGGTTCGCGTTGGCGGTTGCATCGGGATCATAGTATTCGGCAGGTTTTTGCAGCGACTGCGCCCCGATGAACGCCGCGACATCGGTATTTTTCCGGTGCAAAAGCGGCATGAAGCCATTCTTGGCGAGTTCCGCCTCTCGCCTGTCGCCGATCGCGATTTCGGTAGGGCATTTCATGTCGGTTCCGCCGTCGTCGGTCGGGAACGAATGCACTGGCAAGTCTTCGACGACGCCGCCGCCCTCCACACCCCGAATCGCCGTGCACCAACCGAAAAACTTGAATGCGCGATTGATGTTCACCGCCATTGCATACGACGAATTCGCCCACGAGAACCGCGCATGATTGGCGCCATCGGTGTCTTCCTCGAAATCGAAGTCATCGACGGGGTTGGTCCGCGCTCCGTACGGCTGCCGCGCAAGGAACCTCGGCATCGCGAGGCCGAGATATCGCGAATCTTCCGATTCGCGAAGGCTTCGCCACGGAGCGTACTCGGTGCTTTCGAACTTCTTTGTCAGGTCGCGCGGATTGGCGAGCTCCTGCCACGACTCGAACTGCATGACGGAAGGCGCCGCGCCCATGATCAGCGGACAGTGGCTCGCCGCGCAGATCTTGGCCATTTCACCCATCAGCTCGACGTCCGGCGGGCTGTGATCGACGTAGAAGTCGCCGACCAGGCAGCCGTACGGCGTACCACCCAGCAAATCGTATTCGGCTTCGTACACTTTCTTGAATATCGGGCTCTGGTCCCACGTGATGCCCTTGTACCGTCGCACGGTCCGGTGCAGGTCCTTCTTCGAGATGTTCATCACGCGGATCTTCAGCATCTCGTCCGTCTCGGTGTTGTAGACGAGATAGTGCAGACCACGCCATGCGCTTTCGAGTTGCTGATACTCCGGATGATGGAGGACGAGATTGATCTGTTCGGACAGCTTGCGATCGATCTCGGCGATGATTGCCTGGACGGTTTTGTACGCGTCGGCGGATATCGTGACACTGGAAGCAAGCGCCTGCTCGGCCAGCGTGCGAACGGCATTCTCGACCGCCTCGCGCGCCTGGTCCGTCTTGGGCTTGAATTCCTTCTGAAGCAGCGACGAGAGCTCGCTGGTCTCGAGTACCTGCGCTTGGTCTGGAGTGCGGGTTTGAGCGGTGGTGGCCATGGTCTATGCTCCGTCGTGACTAAGAGGCGGATTTGTCCGCAACGCCTTCGTCCGTGGCGGATCCGGCGGGGATCTTGGGTGCCGCGGCGAGCGTTTTCAGGATGGTCGGATCCTGGAGCACTTTGGCAATGAGCTCTTCGGCGCCGGTCTTGCCGTCCATGTACGAAAGCAGGTTGGAAAGCTCCGTCCGCGCTTCCAGGAGCTTGTTCAGCACGCCGACCTTCCTCGCGATCGCCGCGGGCGAAAAATCGTCCATGCTCTCGAACGTTATGTCGATGTTCAGGTTGCCGTCGCCCGTCAGCGTATTCGGCACCTGGAACGCTGCGCGCGGCTTGATCGCCTTCAACCGCGCATCGAAATTGTCGACATCGATGTCGAGAAACTTGCGATCCGCGACATCCGGAAGCGCTTCTGCCGGCTTGCCTGACAGATCGGCCATGACTCCCATCATGAATGGAAGCTGGATCTTTTTTTCCGATCCGTAAATCTCGACGTCGTACTCGATTTGCACCCTGGGTGCACGATTGCGGGCGATGAATTTCTGCCCGCTTTTTCCCTTTGAAACCATGGTCGACTCCCTTCCTTACCTTGTCGGTGATGGGCGGTGGCGCATTCGATTCAAAGTGTTGCTGAGGTCACTCGTCTTTCGGTGAAGCTGTGGAATTTCGCTGTCCGGTTATAAGCTCGATCTGCCCGAGGCTGTCGGGTGCCATGTCGCGCATGATATCGAGAAACCCGGAGCCGATGAGGCGCTGGGCGCGCCGAATGAACAGCGGTGCGGGGTTCGACGGTTCATTGTGCTCCAGGAAACGGCAAACGGAGTCCAATACCCGGACGGCGTCCTGGCGATTGCGCAATTCACCGCCGCTCCCGGTAACTGCGCCGTCCAGCGCATTCGTGGCGGCGGCATCCGATATCGTGCCGGATTACGAAATGTCCTTGCCGGGCACAGGCAGCAGGCGCTGTATCGTCTGCAGAACC
>Ga0157370_10001505_pt1 | contig 28782 bp, 24 predicted proteins | sample C35metaG_FD_113463 | JGI IMG/M metagenome (GOLD analysis project Ga0157370, IMG submission 113463) | Corn rhizosphere microbial communities from Kellogg Biological Station, Michigan, USA - C3-5 metaG | ecosystem: Host-associated > Plants > Roots > Rhizosphere > Soil | place: USA: Michigan...
CGTCTGATCGCCGGGTCTGCAGGTGGCGCGCGCCTCCGGTCCTGCGCCTCAGATCCGCTACGCGCGTTACGCGAGTACGCGCAACGGTCGCAGCTTTGACGTGACGTATGTGCTGCAATCCGCGTGTTCGCGCTCGTACGACAGCTGCAGTGTTGCCTGCGGCAATCACCTGGCGGGCGATCCGGATTTCGGACACCCCAAGTATTGCCAGATCTCCTTCCAGTGCGACGGGCATCCGCTACAACAAGTGCGCCTGTCCGAAGGCCGAAGTCTGACTCTGGCGTGCGCCCCCTAGCGGGGAGCGCTTCTCTCGACAGGGACCTGCGCCGGCTCTATCGTAGCCGCGTGGTTTCCGCGGCGCACATGGCAGGACAGGATCTCACCCTCGCGATCGCGACGGGCGTGGGTCTCGCGGCGGCGGTGGGTTTTCGCTTGACCGTTCATCTGGTGCGCCGGCTGTTCCGCAGGGAACGCCCCGCAGATTCCAGTGGTGTTCGATGAAATCATCCGCTGTCGCCTGCCTGCTCGTCGCGGCATTTCTATCCGGCATCTCCAGTGGCAACGTCGCCGGGGACTCCGGACAGGATGGCGTGAATCCGGCTTCGCACGGCAATCCCAAGGTCTACCTGGGCAAGGAGGCCGACCTCATCGGCGGGATAGTGTTGCGCCCCGCCGCCGCCATCGTACTGTTGAGTGAGCCCTGCGGTGCACAGCCGGGGTACGCCAGAGCCAGGCTATTCAGCTATCAGCCCATGCAGAAGGCTCCTGCTGCCGAGCACGATGGTTGTTACAGCAAGAAAGATCGAAAGGCAGGAACGATTGTCGTCTACGCGAGCGACGGCACCGCCATCGGCAAACCCATTCTGCAGGTACCCGCCGCGGAGGCCTTCGCCCCGAGATATTTCTTCCTGCCGCCAGAGGGCGATGCCAGGGATCTACAACCCAGGATCGTGGCGGTGGGAGAATCGCCGCCGAACCGCGCGACCGGGACCGACTATTCCTCACTCGGCCTGACCACGCAGCCCTGCCCTCTCGAGAAGGGCTGGCTGCTTGCCCGACATATCGCAAGCAGCTCGGACCGCTACCAGCGATGCTGGCAAGAACGTGGCAATTCCATAGCGGTGAGAATCCTCCGGCATGCGAAGAACGCGCCGCCGCAACTCTCGGCGCACGAGCGGCTGGTCGACAAATCGGCGTTCTTTGCAGCCGCCACATTGGCGACGACGCCGCTCAAATATGACTGGCCGTCCCGCTGAGACGCCGTCGATGACGCACCTCAGCCGGACTCGAGGCTCAATATCCATCGGGCCAGCGCCCGCGCTTCCTCGAGCGTCACCCGCTCGTTCGGAATCATCGGAATGTCGCCCCAGTTGCCGGCGCCTCCATGGCCGTGAGGATCGGTGGTCAGATCGTGATGCGTATCGAAGGACAAATCGTGCAGCCCCACCGGGTGCCCGTTCGCGGGGGCGAGCGGCCACAGCTTCCAGCTCTCGGATTTCGGCTCCAGCCGCACCACGTGTCCGGGAAAGAACGGTCCGATCCACAGCCCGTCGTTGCCGCGCACGAGGGTGTGCGGGCCGAGCAGGTCAGGCCCGGGGATGGTCAACGTGCGAATGGCGCCGCTAGCCGTGTCGATGCGGAAGATTCGGTTGGAGCTCACATCCGCGACGAACAGGCTGTTCGGATCATCGAGCGTGACGGCCTCGCGGATGGCGTTGGGCTCAGGCACCTCGTATTCGCGGATGAGGGTTCGCGAGTTGACCAGCAGAGGCGCACCGTACGAGTACCCCCTGACCTCCTGCATCGGACCGTGCAGCGCGGCGGCCCCGAACTGACAGGGTGCCCGCCGGCGCTGTTGACGGAAAGACAAAGGACCCGTGCTCATCCGAGAACACCGTCATCGCCGCCGGCCCACGTGCCTGCGGCGACTTCGTCAATGTCACCATCGCGCCGGAGAGCCCCTGGTTGTTCAGATCGGCGACCCGCCCTCCGGTCTGGGCAGCGGCGGGACTTGCCCAGGCGCACGCCCACAGGGTACACACCATGACAGCCAGAATGGGTTCGCGAGGTCTATTCATGTTTTGGGCCTCCCCCGAGCCGCCTCGTTCATAAAGTGTACTCCAGGACATTCACATCGGAGGAATGGTGCCGGAATCGAGACTGGACACGTCCGCCGCCGAAGCCTACGAAGCGGTACTGGTGCCGCCGGTCTTTCGGCCGTGGGCGGACCTCATGGTGCGGGAGGCCGGCCTCAGCGAGGGTGCGCGAGCACTCGATGTTGCGTGCGGTACGGGCGTCGTTGCGCGATGCGCAGCGCGTCTGTGTGGCGCGCGCGGCCGATCGACCGGGCTCGACATCGACCCCGCGATGATCGAGGTGGCGCGCGCCACCTCCATCAGGGAAGGGCTGGCGGTCGAGTATCACTGCGCTGCGGCGACGGATCTGCCGTTCGAGCCGGCTGGCTTCGATGCCGCTTTCTGCCTGCAAGGGTTGCAGTACTTTCCTGACAAGGCGCAAGCGCTCGCAGAGCTTTATCGAGTCATGCGCCCAGGCGGAACACTGGTAGTGGCAACGTGGACCGCAATGCAGGAGAACGCTGGCCATTGGGCCATGATCAGCGCGCTCGAACGGCGCAACATCGACGCCAAGGACATGCGCAAGCCGTTTGCGTTGTCCGATCCTGACAGCATGCGAGCGCTCGCTGCGGACGCAGGCTTCAACAGCGTGGCCGTTCAGACCGTACGACGCACGGCAGGCTTCTTATCCGCGAAGCTTTTCGTCGAGTCCACCGCCAAAGCCGCGCCCTCCTCCCGCCTCGCGCTCGCCAAAGTGCCCGGCCCGCAGTGGGCTGACTTCCTGGCCGATGTCGAAGCACGACTTTCGCCCCGGGGGCCTGGCGTGCCGATCGAGTTTGTTATGGCGAGCAATGTGCTGAGCGCGCGCCGCTGAGCGATGCGGCAGGCGCGGGGCGGGATGCGATCCCCGCCCCGCGCAACGGCTACTGCTGGAAATTGACGGTGACGGGGAATGCGGTGCGCGCCGGCGCGCCGGGCACCTTGCAACTGAACGTCACCCTCAACGGGTCGGTCGTATCGGTGCTCGAGAACCCGTTGCCTGCCGGGGGATTGCCAACGCCGTTGGCTACGCCCAGCGATGAGAAGTAGGCGCCGGTAATGATGCCGCGCGAAGCACCGCCGCTGCACGCGGAAGTGGCAGCCGATCCCTGATAGACATTCGGGCCCGGAACGAACAGCGGGCTCCTGGCGGGCACCGTATACGTCTGACCTTCCGGCATGGGAATACTCAGAGTATAGGAAGTTCCATCGAAGCATTTGACGTCCGTCTCGACGTAGGCGCCCGAGACGCCGACCGTCGCCGCTGGATGATCGCCGCCGACCCCCAGCTGGTAGCCCGCCTGCACGGTGTCGCCGGCACTCACCGGCAGAGGCCGGATGCCGAACCGGTTCAGTGACATCACCACGGTCCCGCCCGCATTCCAGTCGTTGGGGAATAGCGGCTCGCTGCCCGGCCCGCCGCGCCACCACCAGGTCCAGCGTTTGTAGTCGAGCGTCGGATACGGATTGACCTCGACATCCGAGCTGACCGCCTGGCCGAGCAGGAATTTGTCGACAAACGCCGCTATGGCCGGAGCCTCGGCGGGCAGCGTCGCACAGTGCTGGTGTCCGCCGTCGATGTAGAACCCGTAGCGATCTGCGATCCCCAATGTGTCGTAGACCTCCTGGGTCGCCCGTGCCGAGATGTAGTTCGAGCGGTTCGACAGCCAGTAGAAATCGGTGTTGCCCGTCTCCAGCAGGGCGCGGGGCGCCACCATGGCCATCAACTCGTGATGATCGACGGGCAGCTTGTAGACGTTGTCGCCGGCGAATTGATGCATTTGCCCGGCGAACCAGTTGTAGTCGGTGTCATCGATGTCTTCCACCGAGCCCTGGGCCTCGATCTCGTGCGAGACGCGCCAGGCAGGCGCACCGCCGCCGCCGTTTTCCTGGGCAATCGTCAGCGCCACGCGCTCATCGAACGCCCCGGCAAACAGCGCCATCTTGCCTGCATAGGAGCAGCCGGTGACCGCCAGGCGCCGCACGTCGATCGGCAGCGGATTGACGGCCTGGTGGCTGGCGATCTCAATGCCGTCGATGAGCCGGCTCACCCCCCACGCCCAGGCGGCGTACTGTCCCGAGTTGCTGGTGCCGCTGCACGTGCCGGCGCACAGCTCGGGATAGAGCTGGTAGAAGGGGTCCTGGGTATGGTCGCTCACTCCGAAGAACGAGTACTCGGTGACATCGTTGTGGAAGAAATCGATGGTGGCCACCGGCAGGCCCGCAAACACCCCGGCAGGCAGGCTTCCGTAGTTGGGAATGGGCGGAACGAAGAACGGTGGAAATGCGAGACTCATGGCGATCACGACCGGAAACGGGCCGTTGCCCGCGCCCTGCGGAATGTAGACCCGCTCGTTCAAAGTCAGCGATTTGCCATTCCGGCTGACCACCACCGTCAGCGCGCCGGTGTTGGATCCTGCCGCCGGCGGCGTATAGGAAGCGGTGATGGTGCAGTCGGAGCAATCCGGCTTCGGGCCGATCTCATACTTCTCGATGGCGGCCTTGATCTCGTTGCGCCGGCGCTCCCAACTGGCGGCCGATGCGTCCCGGTGGCTGCCGTCGAAGAACGTGAACGGATCCGGCAGGGGCCGGACGATCGGCAGCTGCGCGAACGGGGGGAAGGTGGGCGCCGCATAACGCGCACCGGTATTCTCAACACTGTAGACCTGCGGAAGCTGGCGATGATGACAGCCTTCATTCGGGGCCACGGACGAGTCGCACTCTTGCGCCCTGGGGGCGGATGCGCCGCTGAGCATCACTGCGAGCAGCGCGGCACCAATCCAACGAGCTGACGGCATCTTCTCATCCTCCCTGATCCGGCGAGCGGGTCGCGCCGCACTCCACAGCCGACTTCGCCGAACCATTCCCATGGATCACTGTGGGTCAATGTTTCTCGAAGCGCACGAGACCTCGTGCAAAGGGCGTCGCGCCATTTGCGTCGCATTTTTACCGCGTTGTGAGCGCTACCATGCTCCGCGTAGCTACCGGTGTCAAGCCGCCTGGTTACCGGTGTCCACGCGGCGACCGCCGGCCAGTCATGCCGTATTTGCAGCCGCGACGCAGCGCGTTCGCGATGTTGGATTGCGCCGACCTGACAGCTGAGCCGCGGGCGTGGGAACAGAGGCTTCGAGCTATGCGACTTCCAACGCGGGTAGATTGAACGCATCGATCTGCTTCCAATCCTGCCCGTGCGGATAGGCGACCGAGATGGCGCGGATCCTGCCGAACTCGACCTCCTCTCCGGCAAACGCAATCGTGCCGTCGGCCGCATACGCCTCGCTGGCCCGCAGCAACATGCTCTGGGCCCGCACGATCACCAGATCGCACCTGCCCAGATGCTGTTGGCTGCGATCGACGATCGGCCCCATCGACTCCTGGACCACGAAGTCCTCATACGCATTGCCGCGTCCGACGATCCCGCTCCAGTGGCCACGTTTCATCGCCTCGCGATCCTGGTGCCAGAGGTTGGCACGACTTCCCATGTCGGAATTGAAGAAGTCCGGGTCGCCCGAGTCCGAACCGTAGGCGCTCATCCAATTGGCGGGTATCGTCCCATGGACGTCGAAGGCGATGTACCACTGTGCCGTCCACTCATCGTCGATGGGAATGGAGCAGCATGCCAGCGCCGGCCCGCCTGGAGCCGCCGGGATGAATGAGAAGAACGGCAGAACGACCTCGCGAATGCGCGCATAGCAGCGCCCGTTCGCCTGCGCGCGCAGCGCTCCCTCGCGAAAGCCATACGGCTTGGCGACCAATTCGAAAGTGGGCGCCGAGTTGTCGAGCATGTAATCGGACTCGCCCTTGAACATCTGTCGTCCGGCCGAGCTGCCGATATTCGACGAATGCAGGTAGCTCACGTGCGCGGAATCCAACAAGGCCTCGAGCCCTTGCAGCCAATTGCAATGAATGATCCCGCGACGCGGCGACACCTGCTCATCCGGCAAGCTCGTGAACTCGAAATCGGGGAACCGCGGCGGGTGGGCCTGCTGCTTGCCCAGATAGACCCAGACCAGCCCGCCAGCTTCGCGGGTCGGGTGACTGCGCACGGGCACGTTGGCGGCGAAGCGTTCGCGCCCGCTACGCAGCTCGGTGGGCGCATCGACACACTTGCCTTCGACCGAGAATTTCCAGCCGTGGAAGATGCACCTCAGGCCGCCGGCTTCATTCCGCGCGAGCGCGAGGCTCGCGCAGCGGTGCGGGCAGGCCTCCTGCATGAAACCGACGCGGCCGTCGGTTGCTCGAAAAGCTACGAAATTCTCGCCAAACAGCCGGACGCGCTCGGGTGCGCCGTCGACCTCCAGCTTGGCCGAGCGGCAGGCGGGCACCCAGTACTCCCGCAGAAACTCACCCATCGGCGTGCCTGGCCCGATACGGGTCAGTAGCTCGTTGTGCTCGGACTTGAGCATGCTGGACCTCCTGATGAGGTCGATCTTACACCTTTGCAGAGACTCCTTCGAAGCCTCACCGGCCCGCTGCGCTAGCGCCTCAGAATGAGCTCGCGATCCACGCTCTGGCCGACAGGAAATCCATACTCGCCGACCTTGTCGAACCCGTAGCGTCGATAGAAACGCTGCGCGCCGAAGTTCTCCGACCACACCCCGACGTACAGGGGTGCTCGCCCCTGGCTCGCGAGCCATTCCAACCCGACTTCCATGAGCTGCGAGCCGAGACGCAGATTGTGATGGCGTGCGAGCACGTAGAGTTGCTGAACCTCGCCGGCGGTTGGCTCACGATTCTCGATGGGTAACTTGCAAGGCCCGACCGCAATGAATCCGACCGGCGTCGTGCCCGCGAGCGCTGCGAGCCAGACTGCGCGCCGCGGATCGGTGAGCGCACGAGTCCATTCGTTCACCGAATGAGATCCAGCCAGGAATGCGTGCAGATCCTCCGCAGGATAGAGATGACCGAAGGTTTCAGTAAACGTCGCCGCGCCGAGACTCGCGAGTGCCGGAGCATCCCTCGGTGCGGCGCGGCGAATAGTGGCCTGCGGATCGCCTTGCGCCATCACACTGCTCCAGTGAGTTGCGCACTCGAGAACGTCGCGCCGAGTTGCGTGTCACTCAGGGCAAGCTCGCCGGCCAGCCGCGGCGCAACGATGCCGATCGACTGCGTATCCCAGCCATCCAGCATGGTCAGCAGCATGCACACGCCGAAGATCGTCCAATGCCGCCCGGCGAGCGCGCTCTGGTCGATGGCCTGCGAAAGCGTCGGCAACCTGGAGATCATACGTGCGTCATGCATTCTATCCCGCAATGCGCGCCTGCAGAGCTGCGCCGCGGGCACCGAATCGGCGCCGCCGGCGCTGTGAGCTGCATCACACGGCCCGCGTCGATCCTGGCATGGAAGCGCATCCACGAGCGATTTCAGTGCATTTGGTGACACTGACCACGGGGCCGGCCGGCCGGCTGGCTTACCATGGACCTTAGTCATGTCGCGCCTGTTGTGCCCAATCCTGCTGCTCGCCAGTGCCACAGTCCCCGGTGCCGCGCTGGCGCTCGGATTGGGTGAGCTGCATGTCGAGTCGGCATTGGGCCAAGCGTTCGTTGCCCATATCGAGCTGATCGATGCAAGCCCTGGGGAGCTGGGTCGGCTGACAGCTGCCATCGCGGACGAGGACACCTTCCAGCGCAAGCAGCTGGTGCGTCCCAACTTCCTCGCCGGAACTAAGGTGAGCGTCGGCCAGGACGCCCGCGGCCAGCCGATCCTGCTGCTGCGCTCGCAGGACTCATTCACGGAACCGGTGGTGACATTCCTGGTGGATGTCCACTGGCCGGCAGGTGAGTTGATCCGCGAGTACACGGCTTTGCTGGACCCCGCCGGGTTGGCATCAAGAACGCCAGACGCGGCGCCAGAAGCGCCGCGCGCCGCACCGGTGACCGTGGCGAAGGCGCTCGAGGAGCCGACGGATCGCCCCGCGCTTCCCGTGCAGGCGCCGGCAGCGCAGTTGCCAGCCGCGACGCCGACTCAGCGCGCTGCGACGGCTCCCGATTACAAGCCACAGCCCCGCTCCCATAACGTCGCACATGGCGACACTCTGGCCCGCATCGCCATCGCTGCGGGTGCGCGTTCTCGAAGAGAGCGCCTCAGGATGATGATCGCGATCTATCGCGCCAACCCTGCGGCATTCCAGAAGGGCTTCAACGTCCTGCACACCGGCGACATTCTGCGCCTCCCCTCGGCCGAGGAGCTGGCTAGGGTTTCACTGCTGGACGCGGATCGCGAATACAAAGCGCAACTCGCCGCAGTGCCCAGGACGGCTCGGCGCAGGCAGGCGACGCCTTCGGCCAGGCCAGTCCCTGGTATTGTCGAATCCAAGCCGGACGCCACCTCTGTCGACGCCGACAAGTTGGCGCTCAGTCAACGGGTGGAATCGCTGGAACGGTCGTTGCGGGACGTTCGCCGCGAGTTGCAGAAGCGCGCGCAGCAGTCAACATCGCCGCCACTGCCGGTACGCGCGGCGCCGTCCGCGCCCCAAGCTGCCGGCACGGCTGCTGAGCCCCGCGATGACGGCGCCTCGCTCGTCTATCGCCGGGTGTGGTTCAGCGCTTTGATCGGCGGCCTTGCGCTGCTGCTTGCGACGGGACTGTGGTGGGCATTCAAACGCCGCAGGGGCTATGACCCCATGGCCCCTCTGCAAGGCTCACCGGATTCGACGGTCGCAGCACAGCCCAACACGCCCGTGCCGGCTGAAGCTCCGTCCGCCGACCTCCTCGCTCGGGAATCTGCGGCCGGCACGCCGCAAGCACCTGTGACGAGCGTTGACCGCGAGGCAGAGACTTACGATGTGAATCCGGAGCCGACTTCCATGCCCATCGCGCCGAGCGAGCCGGAAGGACGCGGCGACACAGGCGATACAACGGCAGTTCTGGCGCCCGAGATGGAAGCGTTCGGCGACACGGCGGAGCACAAGTACTCCTTCTACAACCCCGATAGCCACCTGGATACCACGCACGTCGTCATGGGGAGTGATCTCACAAGGCCGCTCGCATTCGTCGAGCGGCGCAAGAATCCAGCCATCGTCCTGCAGCAGGCCATCGAGCGCGAACCGCATCGAAGCGATCTGCACGTGAAGCTGCTGGAGCTGTACTACGCGAGCGCCACCGAAAACCGCCTGGCCTTCCTGGAGGCGGCACGCCAGATCATGCTCAAGCCGGGACTCCTCTCAGCCGAGGATTGGGCCCGGATCACCACGATGGGCCGCCACATCGCACCCGACGACGAGCTGTTCAGGAACGAGCTGGACGATCAGGCCGTAGCGTAGCGATACACTCACCCGCGAGCCTCCCGGACCGATCTAGAATGCGCGTCCGATCAGAGAGGAGAGCTCATGCTTTACGCCATACTCGCGTACCACGCGGAACCGGAAGTTCTGGCACTGACCCCGCAACAGGACGCCGCGCTCATGGCCGATCTCAGCATGGTCCACGAGCGTCTCACCCGGCAGGGAAAGCTGGGCCCGGCGGCGCGACTCGGCGCGACCGGCAGAGCCCGCACGCTGCGGGGATCGGGCGCGATGGTGATCGACGGGCCGTTCGCGGAGACGAAGGAGCAGCTGCTCGGCTTCTACATCGTCGACGTCGACAGCGAGGCCGCAGCGATCGCGGCGGCGCGCGAGCTGAAAACGGCCAACCCCGCTGCGGTCTACGAGATCCGACCAATCGCGCTGTATCTTCCCGGCACCGCGATTGTTGCAACGGAAGCGCCGCACGACGTTATTCGCCCCGACTGACATGCACGACGAGACGCCTGTTCCCGATAGCACGGCGGTGCGCGTTGCGTTGTGGCGCGCCTTGCATACGCAAGTCGATCCGCCCCCGCACGTCTTCGAAGACGCTGCGGGGCTGCGCTTGGCCGGTCCCGATGAGCAATGGCGTCTTCGCCCGGACATGGATCCGGTGTTCACGAAGCCATTCCGAGCCTCCATCGTGGCCCGCGCCCGTTTCATCGAAGACCTGATCCTCGAACAAATGCAGCAGGGCACCGCCCAGTACGTCATTCTCGGCGCCGGCCTCGACACCTTCGCGCAGCGCCGGCCGCACAGCGGCTCGAAGCTCAAAGTCTTCGAGATCGATCGGCCCGGGCCTCAAGCGTGGAAACGACAGCGCCTGATCGAGCTTGGCTTCGGAGTGCCGGATTGGCTGCGCTTCGTGCCCGTTGACTTTGAAGCCGGCGACGCCTGGTGGCAGCAACTGAGCTCCGCCGGGTTCGATACGAGCCAGCCTGCAGTCGTGGCTTCCACGGGCGTCAGCATGTATCTGACCAAGGATGCAGTCGCGTCAACGTTGCGCCGTGTCGCAGCGCTCGCCCCGGGAACCACGCTCGCAATGACTTTCCTGCTGCCGATCGAGCTTGCGGACCCGGAGATTCGTCCCGGCCTGGAGCGCGCGCAGCAAGGAGCGCGGACCAGCGGCACACCCTTCATCAGTTTCTTCACCTCGACAGAGCTTGTCGCTTTGGCTAGCGACGCGGGGCTCGAGCAGGTCCGGCACGTTTCTGCCGAGGACTTGGCAGAACGCTACTTCGCGGGCAGAACGGATGGCCTGCGCCCGCCCAGGGGCGGAGAGGAAATTCTGGTCGCCGCTGTTTAGCGCACCCGAGCTACCGCGGATGCAGAATCAGTTTCTGCGCGCGCCAGTTGAGCAGCTCGGCCACATACAGCTCGTTCTCGGTAGGACAGGCGAGCTCATGGATCCAGCCGAACTTCTTCAGCACCCGGCCGGTGCTTCCGAGCCAGCCGAGGACTTTGCCATCGAGAGTCAGCTTGTAGATCCGGCCGGGGTAGGCGTCCGCGACATAGAGGTATTGGGTCGGGCCGGGTGTCATGCACAGCGCCCAGGGCGAGCCCGGGTGCAGGGTGCCGTTGCCGGCCGGCGCGGCGCCGGTCTCCGCGGGACGATTGCCGATGAGAACGGAGGCGTCGCGCGGCGCGGGCACGTCGATGCGCAGAATCGACAGCAGCTTGCCCGTCGTGTCGAACACCTGGATGCGCGAGTTGCCCCGATCGGCGACGTAGATGCGGTTCTGGCGGTCGCTCACGATCGAGTGCAGCGTACTGAATTGACCCGGCCCGGAACCCGGCTCTCCCCAGGTACCGACCCAGTTGCCCTCGCGGTCGAACTTCGCCACGCGGGAATTGATGTAGCCGTCGCTGATGTAGACATTGCCGGCTGAATCCCAGGCCATGTCGGTGACCTGGCGAAACAGGCCATTGATCGGCGGCAGCGGCGGTTTGGGGTGCTCCAGCGGATGCGCACTCTCATCGGCGGCCTCGGCCTTGCGGCCCAGGACCAGGGTCACCCTGCCCTGGGGGTTGAAGCGGACGACGACGTCCGAGCCCTTGTCGGCCACCCAGATGTTGTCGTCGCGATCGATGCGTACGGCGTGGGCATACGACCATGCATAGAGATTTCGGCCGATCTCGCGCAGAAACTTGCCGTCGGCATCGAACTCCAGCAGCTGCGCGGCGGCGGCGCCGTAGGCAGGCCCGCTGGTGTTGCCGCGTGACAGCACGAAGATGTGGCCCTTGGAATTGACGGCGATGCCCGCGACCTCACCGAAGTACATATCCGCCGGCAGGTGCAGAAAATCCGGCACCGAGTCGAACGGTATCTCCGGCGGCTGCGCTTGGGCCGCGCCCTCCACCCTTACCGACAGCAGCAACGTCGCACCGAGCGCCAGCCACATCGCTTTCATGTCCATCCCCCTGAAACCGATTCATCCCCCGCCCCATGATCAGTGGAGGTCTACAATGCGTCAACACGGGAGGCGCTCGAGGAGTCCTGCATGTATCACGGGTATACCGGTCTATGGGGCATCCTGGTTCTGATCGCCGATGTCTGGGCCATCGTCAACATCTTCCAAAGTGGCGCCTCGACCGAAAGAAAAGTCCTGTGGACGGTGCTCGTGATTCTGCTGCCCGTCCTCGGATTCATCATCTGGCTGCTCGCGGGCCCGCGGACCGGTAGGTCGTAAGCGCACCTGCCATGCGCTCGTTGAGCCTGCCGGTTGGAACCTCGCGGGCCTCCCCGCTGTGGTCTCGCCGGTGTGACTTTTGTGCAAGTCGCCCGGAAGGCTTCGCCATTGACAAACTGGCGAAAATCGCGCCGGGCCCTGTTTTTGCCGGCGCTTAACCGCGTGGAGGACGTGGGGTCCCGGCTGTTCTCCGAGGCTGTCGCGATCTATCGTATCGTGTTGGCCGGTCTTCACGATCGGGCTCCCGAGCCCTAGAGAATTCAGCACCCTGGCACCCCCAGGCGGAAAAGGCAGGTTGATGGCGTCCAGGCGGCTTCCGTTGGGTCTGGTTGGGGTGCTCGTTGTGGCGCTCGCCCTGTTCAGCTGGGCTTTGTTCCATGGAACGCGCTCGTCCCCACCCTCGCCACCGCCAGCGACGGCCATCGCGGTGGCGAAGGTCGAACGGCGCGACGTTCCTGTCTCGATCAATGCGTTGGCGCAGGCCCAGGGCTGGCAGACGGTGGTGGTACGCGCCCAGGTGAATGGCACCTTGTTGCGGGTCCCCGTGCGCGAGGGCTCGGACGTGGCCAAGGGCGAGCTGATCGCCGAGATCGACGCCGCACCCTTCCGTGCGGTGCTCACGCAGGCCGAAGGGGCCTTGAGTCGCGACCAGGCTCAGCTCGAACTGGCCAGGCTCAAGCTGACCCGCTATCGGCAGCTGGGGGAAGAGGACTCCATTGCCGGGCTGGATGTGGATAGCCAGGCCGCCCTGGTCAGCCAGCTGGAAGGCACGGTCATGGTCGACCGGGGTGAAGTCGCGGCCGCCCGGGTCAATGTGGACTACACCCGCATCGTTGCGCCGGTCGCGGGGCGCGTCGGCGTTCGCTACGTCGATGCGGGCAACGTGGTCTCCACGATGGATACCTCCGGCATCGTGACCATCAACCAGATCTCGCCGATCGCGGTGACTTTCACCGTGCCGCAGGGCGAGTTTCAACGCCTCTCGCAGGCCTCCGACGGCTTTCGCAAGACATTGGTCACCGGAGCGTACAGCCAGGAGAGCGGCCAGCTTCTGGACACCGGCGAGCTGGTGGTGGTCGACAACCGCGTGGACCCGGCCACCGCCACCGTGCAACTGAAGGCCCGCTTCGAGAACCCGGAGCGCCACTTGTGGCCGGGCCAGCTGTTGAACGTCAGACTGACACTGCAGACGGTGCACAACGTGCTGGCGCTGCCCAGCGTCGCGGTCAACCAGGGACCCAAGGGCCCCTACACCTACGTGGTCAAGGACAACACCGCGGTGATGCGTCCGCTGGAGATCGACCTGCGGCAGGATGAGATCACGGTCGTCAGATCCGGCGTCGAGGCGGGAGAGACCGTGGTCATCGAAGGCCAGACCTCGCTGCGCCCGGGCGCCAAGGTCGCGGTGCGCCGGCCCACTGAAGCGGTGGCTGACGATCCCGGCGGCCAGCCTCCCAGAACATGAACATCTCCGGGCCCTTCATCCGCCGGCCGATCGCGACCTCTCTGATCGCCGCCGCCCTGCTGGGCCTGGGCTTGATCGCCTATTTCAACCTGGGGGTCGCAGCGCTCCCCCAGGTGGACGCCCCCACGATCCAGATCAACGCCTCGTTGCCGGGGGCGAGCCCGGAAACCATGGCCTCGAATGTGGCCACACCGCTGGAGCGCCAGCTCGCGCTGATCACCGGCGTCTCGCAGATGACCTCCAGCAGCAGCCTCGGCCGGACCTCCGTCACTCTGCAGTTCGACCTGGACCGCAACATCGACGCCGCTGCCCAGGACGTGCAGTCGGCGATCAATGCCGCCGGCGGCCAGTTACCCACCAACCTGCCCAGCCCGCCAACGCTGCGGAAAGTCAACCCGGCGGACAACTCCGTGCTGATCATCGCGATGTCTTCCGACACGCTGCCCATCAACATCATCAGCGACTACGCCGACAATATCGTCGCCCAGCAGGTGTCGCATATCAGGGGGGTCGGCCAGGTCAATCTCGGCGGCTTCCGCAAGCCCGCCATCCGCATCCAGATCGATCCGCGCAAAGCCGCGGCGCTGGGACTGCAACTGGACCAGATCCGCTCGACCATCGCCCAAGCCACCGTCAATGCCCCCAAGGGCCAGCTCATCGGACGCCAGCGCAGCCTGACCGTCTACACCGACGACCAGGCCGTCGACACTCAGACCTGGAACGACCTCATCGTCGGCTACAAGAACGGCGCACCAATCCGCGTCAGCGACCTCGGCGGTGCCCGCTTCAGCGTCGAGGACAATCAGGGCGGCGGCTACAGCGAGGTCGGCCGGGCCGGCAAGTTCGAGTCGCTCAAGAGCGGCCCGGCCGTACACGTCATCGTTTACAAGCAGCCCGGTGCCAACGTCATCGAGACGGTCGAGGCGGTGAAGGCCGCCCTGCCCCAACTGCGCGCCAGCGTACCACCCGCCATCAACATGGACGTCATTGCCGACCGCACGCTCACCATCCGGGCTTCGGTGTACGAGGTGAAAAAAACGCTGCTGATCACCGTCGGCCTGGTGGTGCTGGTGATCTTTCTGTTCCTGCGCAACGTCGTGGCAACCGCCATTCCATCGGCCGTGATCCCCGTGTCGCTGCTGGCGACCGCGGCGGTGATGCTGGCGGCGCATTTCACCCTGGACAATCTGAGCCTGATGGCATTGACCGTCGCCGTCGGCTTCGTCGTCGATGACGCCATCGTGATGGTCGAGGCGATCTGGCGGCGCGTCGAGCACGGTCAGCGGCCGTTCGAGGCCGCGCTCGCCGGGTCCGGCGAGATCGGCTTCACCATCCTGACCATCTCGATCTCACTGATCACGGTGTTCACGCCCGTCATGTTCATGGGCGGGGTCGTCGGCATCATCATGCGTGAGTTCGCCCTGACGCTCAGCGCGGCGGTGCTGGTGTCGGTAGTCCTGTCTCTGACGCTGACTCCGATGCTGTGCGCGCGTTATTTGTCGGCACCCAAGCCGCCGACCTCGAGAATCATCCGCGCTCTGGAGAATGGCTTCCGGCGACTCGAGCTCAGCTACGCCAATGGGTTGGAGATCGTGCTGCGCCACAAGGTCGCGACCGTCGTGGTGTTCGGGTGCACGCTGACATTGGCGGCGACGTTATACGCCACTGCCCGCACCGGGTTCTTCCCGCAGCAGGACACGGGCTTCCTGCAGGGCACGCTGGTTGCGCCGCAGGGCGCCTCCTATGCCTACACGGACGAGAAGGCGCTCGAGGCGGCGAAGATCATCGCGGCGGATCCCGACGTCTATGAGGTTCACTACAACGCCGGCAGCTCGGCCCAGGCTTCGCTGAACGCCGGTCTGCGCTCGCTCGAAGACGGCCGCACGGCCACCGCCAATGAGATCATCGACCGTCTGCGCCCCCAGTTCGCGCAGATCGTGGGCGCCCAGGTGATCATGCAGGCGCTGCAGGACATCACGATCGGCGGCCGCGTCGGCCGTGCCCAGTACCAGTACACCCTGTTCGACAGTGACCTGGATGAGCTGAACGAGTGGGCACCGCGCCTCGTGGATGCGCTGCAACGGGCTCCCGAGCTCAAGGACGTCACCTCGGACCAGCAGTCGCAGGCGCCCTCGGCGAACCTGGCCATCGACCGCGACGCCGCCGGCCGCTTTGGTATCTCACCGACCGACATCGACGCCGCCATCTACAACCAGATCGGCCAACGGCAGGTGGCGCAGTACTTCACCCAGCTGAACGCCTATCGGGTCATCATGGAGGCCCCGCCGGATCTGCAGATCGGGCCGGAGCTGTTCAACGCCGTCTTCCTGGTCTCACCGCGCACGGGCAAGCCCGTCCCTTTGAGCAGCCTGGTGAAAGTCGATACCACCCGAACGCGAAGCCTCTCGATTCAACACCAGGGCCAGTTCCCGGCCTCGACGATCTCCTTCAACCTGGCCCCCGGGGTCTCCCTGGGTACCGCGACGGCGGCGGTGGAAAGGATGCGTCAGGAGCTGGGGACCCCGGCCACCCTGCAGGGCTCGTTCCAGGGCAATGCCCAGGCGTTCCAGCAATCCCTGAAGGACGAGCCGGTGCTGATCCTGGCGGCGCTGCTGTGCGTGTATGTGATCCTCGGTGTGCTGTATGAGAGCTACGTTCATCCCCTGACGATCCTCTCCACCCTGCCCTCGGCGGGCCTGGGCGCGCTGCTCGCCCTGCGCCTTGCCGGTCACGACCTCGATGTGATCGGCATCATCGCGATCATTCTGTTGATCGGCATCGTCAAGAAGAACGGCATCATGATCGTCGACGTCGCCCTCAAGCTGGAACGCGAGGAAGGGTTGGATGCGGAGGAAGCGGTCCGGCGAGCCTCTCACCAACGGCTGCGACCGATCCTGATGACCACGGCCTGCGCCTTCCTCGGCGGCCTGCCGATGATCCTCGGCAGGGGCACCGGGTCGGAATTCCGCCAGCCGCTCGGCTGGGCCATCGTCGGAGGACTGATCGTGTCGCAAGTCCTTACGCTGTTCAGCACGCCGGTGATCTACATCTACCTCGATCGCCTGCGCCGCAGGTTTGAACGTGTCGCAGAGATCCCGGGCGCGGAGTCACCGGGCAACCAGATCCCAAGCGCCAACACCCCGCCTGCGCCCGCCCCGACAGCCCATTCCCCCTGAGGTAAGCCTCGCTGCGCCGTTGCGCGATGCAGGCGGCGGGGGAAATCCATGGGGTCAGTCCGCCAGCGGACCGGGGCGCATCTGGAAATGCACCACCAGCGGCTTGGTCCCTTTGCCGCCTTCCTTGTGCCACGGCGTGCGATCGCCGCTCGTCACCCACAGGCCGCGTCCCTTCCACCCTGCATGAGCGTCATCGATCCGCCCTTCCATCCCCTTCATGTAGAAGCCCAGGGGGTAAGGAATGCGCAACGTAACGAACTCGCCACGCACCAGCGCATGCACGCCGTCGAAGAGATTGCCGGTGGCGATGGGGACGTCGGCGCCGAGGCCGAGCGTGTCGTGCTGATCGACCCAGGTGTAGTAACTGGACTCGACACTGAATTGCGGCTCATCCGCGAAACCCGGCCCGGGGAGCTTGTGCAGCGTCCAGCCCTCCGGACACTGATCGCCGGTAGCCTTGGGTCCGTTCAACGGGCCCTTGCACTTGCGGCGGTCGAACTCGCCCAGGTGGCCGCTGCCAAGCGACACCCACACCACGCCGTTGCTGTCTATGTCTGCCCCACGCACGCCGAAGCCGGGCAACGGCACGTTGTAGATCTCGCTGAGCTGCGTACGCGGGTCGAAACGAATCAGCGCGCCGGGAAACTGGAACGCCACCGATCCCCACACCGAGCCGTCGGCCGGGTTGGGCATGACCGCGTAGAAAGAGCCCGCGATGCGCTGATCGAGCTTTGGATTCGGCGCCTGACCCGGCTCGACCCATTCATCGCGGCGCCCGTTGCCATTGGTATCCAGAACAAACGGTGCCCACCCCTGTGAGGCCGCTGCATCGCCGGTCGCGAGGAACTTCCTGCTATCCAACCAACCCACGACGGGGCCGCCGCCGCTGGTCCAGATCGTGTCGTTCGCGTCGGCGGCGAACTGCAGGTGATGGGTGCTGAAACAGGTGTCTACGAAGGTGTACTTGCCGCTCTTGGGATCGTAAACGGCGAGCTGTCGCCCGGAGCGCTCCAGCGGGAAGGCCTTCGCGGACGGATGCTCCGAGCCTCGCTTGCAGAACGCCGGATTGTCCGGAGCGCGAATGCGCGCCGTGTACCATACGCGGCCCTGCGCATCGAGCATCGGATTGTGCGCGTTCGCTTTGCTGTTCCAGATGCGCTCGTCACCCCAGTAAGGTGAAGGCGCAATCACGGGGTCAGCGTGCGTGCTGGGCGTATCCGCATCCCGCACGGGGGCGTGAAACGTCGTGGCCACGCGGCGCGTGGGATCGAAGATGGGAAACTCATCCGTGCTCAGCTCCGGCGAGCCGTAGAGGGGGCCGTAACCGTTGACCGTCGGATGGCGGCGGTCGGTTCCCGAAAGATCGTGCAGATAGGATTTCGGGCTGGCCCAATCCTGGACGGTGGCCACGACATTGCGCTCCGCGCCCGTCGGTCGTTTCGGCGCAGCCGCCGGCAGCTCGCCCCGCGCGATGCGATCCGTCCAGTCCGCGAGATACTTCAGCGGAACTCCGTGCAGTTGGCCGAGCGCAATGCCCACCATGTCCCGACCGGCCTGGCCCGATTGGATGCGCCGCACCCACGCATCCTGCGAGGAGCTGAACTTGCCCAGGCTCGGCGGCAACGTTCGGGTGGCCAGATTGCCGAGCTGGTGACAGCCGACGCAGCCCATGTTCTTTATCCACATGAGGTATTCGTTGCGGCCGCCGTGCAACTGTGCAGTCTCCGAGGGCTGCGGCAACTTCAACATCGCGTACCAATACGCCGCCGGATAGACGCGGGCCGCCGTCGCGGCGTCGGGGGCGGTGACAGCCGTCAGGTCGAGGTGTTTTCCGGGAGCGCCCTGGACGGGTGTGGAGTCGGTGAGTCCATAACCGCGCACCCACACCTTGTAGGTTGCCGCGGGAAGATCGGGAATCAGATAGCGGCCTCGATCGTCGGTGACGACGATCTTCGAGTAGCGCGTTGCGAAAGCGTTGGTCTCAGCGATGACCCAGACGCCCGCCTCCGGGCCTTTGGAGCTCGTGACGATCCCTGCGATATCGTCATTGTCGATCTTGATCTGGCGCGCAGGCGACTCCGGGGCGGCAGTGGCGCTCGCGACGATGAGGGCGGCGGCAAGGGCTGTGCACGGCCGCGAGCTGCGGCAGACGGCCGGTGAGGCCGCTGGACGGGACGGTGACATCACTTCAATCGCGCCTTTTGAGAGTTGTGCCCGATTCTAGGCCGGTTGCCGTACGGAAATCTCCGGCCTGCATATAACTAATTGATCTATATGGAAAACGTCGCATCCGGGTCGGGCACCCTGCAGCTTGGGGCGCGCGCGTCCGGCGCGCGGCGGCCGACACCCTGGCACTGTGCTGCGCGTCACAATGCGCGCGCGGAGCGCACCCGATCGACCCACGCTTCAACCCGACATCCTTCTTTCCCAACACAACACATCCAACACGCGCCGGTGTTTGAAACTGCAACGGGCGTACATATTTCCATCGCATTTTGTGCGGCGCTACGCGCTTTATGTCGCACCCTTAGGCCAAACTAGCTGCAACGTGGCGGTTGTTCCTGGCTGCATGTTCTGCAGGCACGGCTCATTGCAGCGGCAAGTGAGCGTTGCGACCTGGATCACACATCGGCGGAGCGCCCTTTCGCGCTCGAGCAGTGAGTGGTTCACGCCGACACAGCAGCTGGAGAACGGATCGCAAGCGGGTTTTACCTCTGGAGGACGGCATGAATATTCGGATCAAGCAAGCGTTGATAGCCGCCGGCATGGCGACAGCGATGGCGCTGCCGATGTCGACTCAGGCTTCGGACGGAACACTCACTTTCACGGGCGCCGTGACGGCCAACAGCTGCACGCTCAAGGTCAACGGTGTCACCGGTGCGACGGCGACCGTGGCGCTCCCTACCGTAGACACGGCGGCGCTGTCCAATGTCGCGCCCAGAACGACGGCGGCCGGAACGTTCTTCAGCATCGACGTCAGTGCCTGCACGGCCGTGCAGGACATCGGCGGCACTGCAGCGCCCAGCACGGTGCAGATCTATTTCGAGGCCGGCCCGAATGTCGATGAGACGACAGGTGGTCTCATCAACACGGCGGTTGGCGGCAGCAATGTGGAGGTGAACCTCTACAACGCTTCCGGAGCGACCGTGGTCGGTACGCAGATCAAGCCGGGTACGCCCACGAATCAGCCCCCAACGCAGGTCGCCACGACGGATGCCACGCACTGGTTCTATGCCGGGTACTCGACGGCCGGCGGCGGCGGTGCCGCGGCTACCGCGGGTGCAGTGAGCACGTCGATCACGTACTCGCTGGTCTACCTGTAAGCGCGATCGGAGAGTGACGGGTACCGGAGCTCACACCTGAGCAACTGTGCGCAGCGGCCCCTGCGGCGGCTGCGCACAGTGTCCCCGACTGAAAAAAGATGACGATGCGGCAACGCCTGTCGATGTGTGCACTCCGTGCTGGCAAGATCGTCCCGCTGGCGTTGCTCGTTGCCACGCTCTTCACAGCCGCTCCTCGTGCGGCCGCGGGCGTCGTCGTCGACGGCACCCGGGTCGTGTATCCGGCGGCCAAACGCGAGGTGACGATCAATATCGACAACCCCGGGAGCGTTCCTTCGCTCGTGCAGGCGTGGCTCGATGCAGGAGACCCGCATGCAAGACCGGGAGACTCGAAGGTACCGTTCGTCCTGACGCCCCCGTTGTTCAGGCTCGATCCCACCAAAGTGCAGAGCCTGCGTCTGGTCTACACCCACGATCCGCTGCCTGCGGACCGTGAATCGCTCTTCTGGCTCAACGTTCTCGACATTCCCCCGCGTGCCGCGGCCAATTCCGATGCACCCAATCAGCTGGAGCTGGCCTTCAAACACCGTATGAAGGTGTTTTTCAGGCCGGCGGGTCTGTCGGGCTCGGCGCTCGATGCGCCCGGGCGAATGACATGGAAGCTGCTGTCCAAGGACGGGAAACTCGTCGGCATCCAGGCGAACAACCCAGGTCCTTACCATGTCTCGATGTCCAAGATCATCGTGACGCTGGCGGGCCAGCCCATCACCATTAACGCGGATATGGTGGACCCGTTCGCGAGCCGCAGCTTCGCTCTGCCCCAGCCGGCCGCCGCGCCCAGCGGGCCGGTCGCCCTGGAATACTGGTTCGTCAACGACTATGGCGGCAGCGTAAAAGCCACGGCTTCTGCGTCGGCGGCACCCTGATCCGGATGCTAGCCCTGTGGCGATCCGCGACGGGCGTGGAAGTCTTCCGGAACTGCTGACTTGCCTTATTCTGGCGGCTGCATGCGCGCCGGCCACCCTTTTTGCAGCAACTGCGCCGGCGGCGGCGACAGCAGCGGCGCCCGAGCAGACCGCCGCCACGGCGCCTGTGCAAATCGCGACTGCAGCACCCGCGCAGATCTCAGCCGCGGCACCCGTGCTGACGGCCGCTGCAACGCCGGTGCAGGCCGCCGCGGCGGCGCCTGTGGAGTTTGACTCGGCCTTTCTGCGTGGCGGTGCCCAGGTCGACGTTTCGCGCTTCTCACGAGGCAACCCCGTGCTGCCCGGGGACTACCTGGTCGACCTGCAGGTCAACGGCAAGTGGATAGGCCACGCCTCGGTTCGATTCGTTGCCCAGCCCAACAGCGATATCGCCCTGCCTTGCATCGAGCGCACGCTTCTCGCGCGCCTGGGCCTGGATTTCCAGAAGCTGTCGGAGTCGGCACGCGCCCAGGTGCAGAACGCACGCTCGGGAGGCTGCGTGGACCTGCCAGCGATGATCCCGGAAGCGACGGTGTCATTCGACCTCTCTCAGCTGCGGCTGGATATCACCGTGCCCCAGGCCGCCATGCTCCACAAGCCCCGTGGCTATGTCGGACCGGAGCTCTGGGACACCGGCGTGACGTCGGCCACCCTGGGCTACAACCTCAACGCCTATCGCTCTGCCAGCTCGGAGCTGACCACGACCGTGGGCCATCTGGACCTGGCACTGGGAATCAACTATGGAAGCTGGCACTTGCGCCAGCGATCTTCGCTCGAGGTCACCTCTGACCAGCCCTCCAGCTACCAGAACATCGCGACCTTCCTGACTCACGATATTCCCGCGATCCGCAGCGACCTGACGGTGGGCGACAGCTTCACCGATGGGGCCGTGTTCGACAGCTTCGGATTCCGCGGAGTCTCCCTGGCCACCGACGATCAGATGCTGCCGGACTCGCAGCTCGAATACGCACCTGTGGTGCATGGGATTGCGCGCACCAACGCGCGCGTCCTCATCACCCAGAACGGCAACACCATCCTGGAGACCACCGTGTCGCCCGGTGCATTCGAGATCAACGATCTGTACGCCACCGGCTACGGCGGCGACCTGCACGTCACGATCTATGAGGCCGATGGCAGCCAGAGCACCTTCACCGTGCCGTACGCCTCCGTGGTACAGCTGCTGCGTCCCGGGGTCTGGCGCTACACTGCGGTGGCCGGCGAAGTGCAGCAGCCCTCTCTCGCCGGGACCGAGCGTTTCGCTCAAGCGACGCTGCAGCATGGCTTCAATAACTATCTCACCGGCTACGGCGGGGCGATCGGTGCAGAACACTACGTCGCCGGGCTGCTGGGGATCGCTGTCAACACCGCAATGGGCGCGGTTGCGCTCGATGTGACCGAGGCCAGGGCGGCGGCCCTCGCGGATACCCATTCGTCCAGCGGCCAGAGCCTGCGGTTGTCGTTCAGCAAGCTCGTTACCCGGACCCACACGAACATTGCGCTCTCCACGTACCGCTATTCCTCCAGCGGCTATTACTCGTTCAGCGACGCGCAGACGGCTCCACAGGCCGCAGGCACGGAACCCGGTCCCGACACTGTGGGTCGCGCGCGCAGTCAATGGCTGGTCAACATCAACCAGACCCTGCCGGGTCGCTGGGGCAACTTCTACGTGTCTGCCTCGGTACGCAACTACTGGCAGTCCGCGGGAACGACGGTGCAGTATCAGGGCGGCTACACCAATCACATCCGCTTCGGGCGCACGAGCCTCAGCTACAGCATCTCGGCTGCGCGCCAGAAAAATGTGATGACCGGCAAGCCCGACGACCAGTTGCAGCTGAACTTCTCACTCCCCCTCGGCCACTCCCCCCACTCGCCCATGCTGTCCGCCACCCTCAACCAGGACACGACTGCAGGGGTGCGCACTCACGGTGGACAGCAACTGATCAACGGCACGTGGGGGGAGAGCAACCAGCTCAGCTACAGCGCTTCCGCCAACCAGTCGGCGGGTGGCAACTCCTTCGCCGCCGACGGCCAGTATCGCAGCACTTACGCCGGCCTGTCCGCCAGCGTGAGTGCGGGAAGCGGCTATTCACAGCAATCGGTGGGCGCCACAGGCGGTGTGGTAGTCCATCCGGGCGGCGTCACCCTGGCAAACCAGATGACCGACACCATCGGTATCGTGGAGGCCATCGGCGCCCAGGGCGCCCGGGTAACCAACAACGTGGGGACTACGATCGACCGCTCGGGTTACGCCGTGTTGCCCTTCCTGATGCCCTATCGCCTCAACAGCATCAACATCGATCCCGATGAGGCCGTCTCGCCGGACGTCGAATTCAAGAGCACCAGCGAATCGGTCGCACCGCGGCTGAACTCTGTGGTGATGATCCGCTTCCAGACCGTGAGCGGGCAGGCCGTCCTGATCACCGCCCATCGGGACGATGGCTCGGTGGTGCCGTTCGGCGCCAGCGTTTACGATTCCCAGGGAGGCGAGGTGGGTCTGACGGGGCAGGACGGTGGGATTTACGTACGCGGCATTGCGCAGAGCGGCATCTTGACTGCCCGCTGGGGCGATGCGCCCAATGAGCAGTGCGCGTTCAAGTATCAGCTACCCCCGCAGCGCAAGGGGGACAGCCCCCTGGTGCGGATCGATGCCGCGTGCAGGGCCGAGTTGGTGGCGCAAAGCGGGCATCGCGGCGGCGGCGAGAGCGAGGGTAAGCAGTAGCCATGGCGCAAACGAACCGTTGGCGGCGGTGGCTGCTCGCGCGGGGCTCGACCAGCCTCCTGTTGCTCCTGGCGGGCGCTGCGGCCGTGGCGCAGACCGTGAGCTTTTCGCCAGCTACGTTGTCATTTTCGCCTGCGGGACCTTACTCCGTCCCCCGGGACGCCGCCGTAGGTAGCGAGGTGGCTCACGCGCTTGCCGCGGCCACTGCCACCGGAGTCACCTGCGCATTGATCGAAACGGCGAGCGTCAATGGCACGGAGGTTTCCGCCGGAAGCGGCATCTATCAGACGAGCGTGAGCGGCATCGGAGTCAGCTTCTATGTCGTCAATGGCCCGACGCAGACACTGATCACCTCCACGAACGGCGGCTACACCTCGGGGACCATCGCCGCGCCCGGCAACGGCGCGCTACCGGGGATTCAGGCAAACCTGCTGGTCACCGGGCAAGTCGTCTCCGGCTTCTCGCTGTCCGCCCTGCCGAGTGTCACCGTGACATTCACTCCAACGGGCGGCTGCAGCTGGAGTACCGGAATCGTCAACACGCTCCCGACGAGCGCAAGCAATGGCGCTGTCGTACCAATCACCTGTACCGTCACGACTGCTGCCGTCAGTGTAAACCTGCCGGTCATATCGCTGAGCGCACTGAGTGCCGTGGGCAAGACCGGCGGCGACACGCGCTTCCCCATTGGCCTCAGTTGCGCCTCGGGCGCCAATGTCTACATCACTCTGAGCGACGTGACGACACCCGCGAACACAACTCCGCTGCTCACGCTGGCCTCGAGCTCGACCGCCCAAGGCATCAAACTGAGAATTCTCAACAGCGCGGGGCCGGTCAGCTTCGGGCCCGATTCCGCGGAAGCGGGAACGACTCATCAATGGCTTCTGGGTCCGTCCGCTAGCGTCAACGGCGTACCGCTCACGGTGCAGTATTACCGTGATGACACGAACCCCGCGGGCACTGCCTCCGCCACACTGTCAGCGGGCAGCGTTCACGCGCAGGCTACGTTCACCATGAGTTACCAATAGCCGCGATACTCAAGGTCGCAGCTCCGCTGACAGATCGAAGCGCTCGAAGCGCGCGCCGAGCCAGCGAATACCCAGCCAGAATTCGACGCCGAGGAGTATGAACACGGCCGCTACGGCGAGGGCGGCCGCCACGAAAGCGCCGAGCAGCCATTGCGTGAGAGCAAATGCCAGTGCCGCACCGATCGCCGCCGGTACCACCGCAATCGCTGTGACGAGCAACTGCCCTGCGATCAGGATGATCCGTTGGCCCATCACCTCGATACCCCGCTCGGTGCGATCTCGTGCCAACTGCGCCCAGGCCGGAAAGACCACGGCGGCCGCATTGGGCACCAGGCACTGGATCGCGATGAACGGCGGAGCAAGCACGGCGATACCCAGCGCGACTCCACCGCGATGCGCAGGCGTGAACCAGGCAAATCGCTCCCCCGGAAACAACAGGAAAACCGCAAGCAGATAAATCCAGGCAGACACGGTGAGAATCGTCAGCGGCGTGAGCAATTCGCCCATCACGACTTGCCAACCGCGTAGCGGGTAGGTCTTGAGAATATCGGAGTTCGGCAGGTCTGCCCGCAGGTCCTGGCGCGCCGTCATCGGTCCGAACAGCAGGGTCGCGACGAGCAGGAAGCCGCAGGCCGCCATGGCCGCGAAGCGCGGACCCTCCAGCGAGGGCTGATGCACGAGCCATTCGGACCCGATCAGGACGACCGCCACCATTACGACGGCAACGCGCGGCCTGTAGAAAGCACTGGTCGACAACAGGTTCTTCCACAGGAACGCCACCTCCGGCCGTCCTCTGTGCGAGAGGTTGAACGGCGCACGCTGCGCCTTGCGCGCCGTGCTCTGCCCGCGCCAGTCGCCCTGCTGAACACGCCGGACTCGCGTAGCCCGTTTCTCTGCCCGCGCGATGGAAGCTTCTTCGAAAGACACCTCGGTGTACACGACCCAGAAGTAGTGCGCGGCGAGCACCCCCAGCGCCGGCCCAAGTGCAAGCAGGAACGCGCGCCCGCTCCCGGCGAAGTAAGGGGCCAGCAGGACTCTCGGGATCGCCAGCAACCAGGGTAACGGACCGAGGTGGAGCTGCGACACCCCGTAGCTCGTGAACGCGTGCAGTCCCTGGAGGTCGCCGGGTCCCGGCAATCTCAGCGTGCTCCAACCCCACGCAAGGAGTCCGCACGCCGCAACCAACACTGCAGCGGCCGTCAGCGCCCTTTGCCGAGCGGAGGTCACGCTGCGATTCAGAAGCTTCGAATACACGAACGCAGTGCCGGTGAAATGCAGATTCAGCACGGCCAGGATGAGCCACCATCCGATCGCATGGAACCAGGGATTGGCCCCGAAGGACCTGCCGCGACCGAGCATCACGGTAAGAATCAGCGCGCTGAACACGATGCCGAGCTGCGAGCCCAGCAGCCGATAGTGAACCAGCATGCGCCGGTTCACCGGCGCGGGGAACAGGAATGCGATCTCCGCTTCGCTGAATGCCAGCGCGGCACGCCGCGGGATCGCCCAATTCGCCAGCAGCACGATCAGCAGCAGGAGCGCACCCAACTGGGGAAGCAGCGCGAGCACCTCAGGCGGAATGCCTGGCCCCCCCGCCGCCGGCGGATATCCGGCATGCACCCCGTGAGCGCGTCGAACGAAGGCCAGATACAGGTACGCCGCTCCGACCAGCGCTCCCGCCAGATATTTCGGCTGCTGCAGGCGTCTCAGCCGCGACTTCACCTGGCCCAGCAGCGAGGTCACCCGCAGATACAGCAGGGCGCGAGCCATGGTGGCGACGGTACTCACGATTCGCTCCCGCCCGTGGCCCGAATGAACACGTCCTCGAGACTGGCTCCCGCATCGCCGTTGCTGAATTGCGCGTGTACTCGAGCCATCGTGTCGTAGGCGATGCGCTGTCCCTTCTTGAGAATCAGCACGTGCGAGCACACCTCTTCCAGCAAGTGAAGGAGGTGCGAGCTCAACACCACGGCGGCACCCGCCCGCGCGCGCCGCAGAATGGAGTCCTTCATGCGGCGGATACCCAGCGGATCCAGACCGGTCAGCGGCTCATCGAAGATCATCACCGTCGGCGAGTGCAGCAGCCCGCAGGCGATGGCGAGCTTCTGCTTCATCCCGCGCGACAGCTCGGCGGGTAGACGATCGGCCCGGTCCGCGATCTCCAGCTCTTCCAGCAAGGGCCCGGCCAGCGCCTCATGATCGGCGACGCCGTACAAACGCGCCACGAAGGCAAGGTGCTGCCGCACGGTGAGATAATCGAACAGCCGCGGCTCGTCCGGAAAGAAAGCCAACTCCCGCTTCGCCTCGATCGGCTCGCGGGCCAGATCGTGGCCGCCGATGCGCACTTCACCGGCCGTGGGCGGAATGATCCCCGCCATCATCCGCGGTGTCGTGGTCTTGCCCGCGCCGTTCGGCCCTACCAGGCCCAGGACCTCCCCGCGCTGCACGCCGAAACTCAAGTCCTGCACGGCCGTGAAATCGCCAAACGACTTGCCGAGGCCGGTGATCTCGATCATCCGTCATCCCACACCGGAAGAATGGAGCGCTGAGCTTACACGAACCCTCGCAGTTTGAAGGGTTTCACGGCGATGAGGACGCGGATGTTGCCGCGGCATCTCAGGAAGCCGACGGATACGGCTCCCGCAGCACCACGGAGCCGCTCTCCAGCAGCGACTTCAGGTTGGCGAGGATCTTCGGCCAGCCGCCGGATACCGCCGTGATGAGTCTGGAGGGCTCGCGCTCGATGCTGTGGGTTATGGAAAGCCTGACCGCCGTTCCGAACCGCTCCAGCTCCAACGTACACAGCGACTCGCCCTCGGCGTGCAGCTCGGGCTTGCTTTGATGGCGCCAGCGGATTACCAGGCGCCGCGGCGGCTGGGCTTCGAGGATCTCCCCGGCATCGGAGACGGTGCCCCCGGGCTGCACCATCTGCCACGCGGATCCTGCCGTCCAGCCGCTCTCGCAGTACGTGCCGAACCAGTACTGCTTCATGAACTCGACATCATCCGTCAGGGCGGACCACAGCCTCTCGGGTGTGGTGCGAATGTAGGTCACATAGACAAAAGTCGATCTAGCCATCGGCTCTCTCCAGTCGTCGTTTCAGATCCGACAGCGCCTTCAGGCGCGGCTTCTCGAACTTGGCGATCCAGCGCTCGTAGATCTGCTGCAGCGGCACCGGATTGAGAAAGTGCAGCTTCTCGCGGCCGCGGCGCACGGTGGCGAGCAGGTTCGCCGCCTCCAGCAGGTCCAGATGCTGTGTCACGCCCTGGCGCGTCATCTGCAGGTGCCGGCACAGCTCATTCAGCGTGCGGCCGTCATGGGCATGCAGCACGTCCAGGAGCTTGCGCCGGCTCGGGTCGGCGAGGGCCCGGAACAACACGTCGGTGTCGTCGCGCTCGGTCATGTGCAACAGGCAAGCATTTACTTGCCTCAATGATAGGCAAGTAACTGCTTGCATGTCAACAGAGCGGGCTTGACACGCGCCGGTCTTTGTAGGACTGTATGCATAATATCATACAGTGCGCTTCCACCGTGTTGGACTTGCATATCGAGAGCAGCGGAGTCCCCATCTACGTGCAGATTCGCGAGCAGGTCATGCACGCAATCGGCAGCGGGGCGCTGCGTCCGGGCGAGCAGTTGCCGACCATGCGTCAGCTTGCCGTCGACTTGAAGGTCGACCTCAACACGGTTCGCCATGCCTATGACGAGCTGGAGCGCAGTGGAGTGATCGTGATTTTGCGGGCGCGCGGCACTTACGTGGCTGAGAAACCGCCGCCCGTGGACGCTGCACGGGAGGCGCGCAAGGTCCAGTCCCTGGCACAGCAGGTGATGGCACTGGCCACCTCCTCCGGTATCGATCCAGCCGACGTCGCGCATGAGTTGCTGAGAGTGGCGAAGCAACGTGGGAGCAAACGATGAGCACTACAGAGCGCACCCTTCCCTACGGTCAGAATTCCCCCGCCACGGTCATTGCCGTGGTGCTCGCGCTTGGTGCAGCGCTATTTGCACTGATCGGAGCCGGGGGCAAGTGGCCGCCCGCGTGGATCGTGGCCGCGCTGCTGGCGC
>Ga0157370_10001508_pt1 | contig 28748 bp, 47 predicted proteins | sample C35metaG_FD_113463 | JGI IMG/M metagenome (GOLD analysis project Ga0157370, IMG submission 113463) | Corn rhizosphere microbial communities from Kellogg Biological Station, Michigan, USA - C3-5 metaG | ecosystem: Host-associated > Plants > Roots > Rhizosphere > Soil | place: USA: Michigan...
TAGTGTCATATGCTCCATGGTACATCAATCGCACCACTGAGGGGAAATAGGTATGGGATTCGAGACTGAGTTGGATATGAACTGTAGCGTTACGGAAGACGATACGGTCGTGTTTCATATTGATGACGACGGGGATGTTTCCATTCGTAGTCACGACGGTCAAGTCGATACTGAAATTGTGTTGAGTTGTGCGGATGCTGAGCATCTTCGCGATTGGCTCATCTGGCACCTGTCATGAAATGTTCGGAGCTGTACGAGGAAATGAAGGAAGCGCTCAAGTTCTTCGGTTTGCGGTTTCACGAAATGGACCAGATGGAAGTCGACGCGTACGAGGGGTATGTGATCTTCCGTTATGGTAAACGATCCATCAGCGTCAACCTATAACATATCAGCCACACCGACCCGGTTGTTGTGAAGCATCTGACTGATCGCGTCACACATCGGGTCAATCTGGTCATCGTGAGCGTGCGTATCGTCAGCGGTGAACGCTTCACACTCCGTAATGAAATCGTGAACCCACGGCGCATCAAGTGGGATCTTGACGTATCCGGCCTCAATGTAACCCTGGACGTCCATCACACGTGTCAGCTTGTTCGAGGCTGGCCCACGTGGGATCGGGCGTACCGGGATCTTTGGCTTGATCACCTTCTGAATCTTCTGAATCAGTTCCGTACCTGACGACTTGTCCTCGACCGCCATGAATCGCAGACGACCGCTGTGTGACGTTCTGTGCTTGTTCCAGAAGTCAGGGATACGCACCTCAAGCTCGTAAGCCTGGAAGCGCTCACGCAGCACGTCGAGCAGGTACAGGTATCCGTCCTCACCTAACCCCCAGCACTCGGCAACCTGATAGTCGTTATGCTGCTTTGCCTTCTGCGCGGTGTCGACGAACACGGCTCGCCACTTAAGCGGCGGCACGACACTGTAACGTCCGAACCATTCGCCGCGCAGGATGCCGCCGCCGAGCGGTGAGGGGCGTTGCTGCATCTGACTGGCGAACATGTACGAGTTCTTCGCCTTCATAGCCCTGAGCGCGTCCAGGGAGTGTTTCGAAGGCCACAATGCTGATTCGTGGTCGGTACCCTCGTCGACGATGGCGCTCAGCACCAGATGTCGGAAATTGTACTCGCTGTCTTTGAGCAGCATGCCGCAGAAATCATCCTCGTGAATCCGCTGCATGATCACAATGCACGGCGTCTTCGTGGAGTTGAAACGTGACTTGATCGTTTCGTCCCACCGACGGTTTACGGCCTTACGCATCGGATCGGAGTACGCATCGTCGGGCTTGAGCGGATCGTCGATGATGATCGCGCCGCCGAACCCGTTGTCACCTTCGAAGTCGTCGATCTTGCCCGCGCCAAAGCCCGTGATAGGGCCGCCAGCGGACGTTGCGTAGAACACGCCACCTTGCTCCGTCGCCCAGGCCTTCTTGCTGTCCTTGTTCGGCTTGATAGTCAGCTCGGGCCACAACTGAGCGAACTCAGCGGACTTCATAATCGTTTTGACCGTCTCGGAGTTATCGAGCGCCAGGATGTCAGCGTATGACAGGTGAATAAACTCACACTTGGCGTTCTTCACGTAGCACCACGCCACGAACATTTTCACCGCCAACTCGGTTTTCGAGTAGCGGGGCGGCATGTTGATGATTAGGTGGGTAGTGCGACCGTAGTAAACATCCATTAACGCGTCACAGATGACGTGGTGGTGTTCGCTCAGTACGAATTTGGAACCCTTGACGACCTTGAAGAAGTAGCGAACGAAGTATTCGAAACTTTCTTCACAGGCGAGTCGTAGGAAGAGGGCTTTCTCGGGTGTATCAACTTCAAAACGTTTCATTGAACGCTTTCTTAAAATCGATAACTTGTTGAGGTGTTACGTTTGTTGCGATGGCGCCAGTAACTTCAACTTGCTGAGGTTTGTTCCAACCCAACATATCGGCAAGTTGTTTGGCAGCAGCACGACGATCAGCGGGACCAGTTAATTTATAACGGACTTCGCCGTCAGCTTGATCACGACTTCAGAAATATGTTTAAAGTTTTCCGGTTTGTTCAGGTCTTGCAACTTCAAATCGACAGTTGCTTGTTCGTGCAACATGGCGATGATCTTGTCACGGTCAGCGTTAACTTTCGCAAGTCGATCAGTCTGTTCGTTCTTAAACATTTTGACGAACGAGTCAACCTTCGGATTACTGAGGAGTTCGCTAACACATGTGTCGGCTGTCACATCGCTCTTCGCCTTGCCGCCAGCCCGACGATACGCCTCACGCTGCGACAACCCTTCCAGTACGCCCAACGCCACACCTTGCTGCAAACGAGTCAGGGCGTGGAATGCCGAAACCTGTTCGTCGCTCAGTTCGATGGTGCGGTTGTCGATGGTGATCAGCATTGCGGAAAGCCTTGCGGTTGAGGTTACACGATTGTCGCCGTCGCTGACAGGCGAGTCAATCCCGATGGGTCGTTACCCCGATAATCTGATCCGGGGTATTTATCGGGGTATGCTGTAAGTCCTTGTATTTACTACTAATATATATTTTATACCCCGATACCCTTAATAAATAATATTAGTATAGAAACTGTATAGGTATATGATAATACATATCATTAACATATATATCGTATGGCTGGAGAGTGAGATCGATACGGGGTATTCAGGTAAATCCCCTACAGCCCACGGAATACGTGGCATCCAGCGTACCCCGGATAGCGTGTGAGTTCCGGGGTACGGGGTATACCGGGGTACGGTTTTAAGCGAAAATAAATTATCTCGGGCTTCAGTAATTTATTTATAATTTAATTTGGTTACTTTTTGACCAGAAAATGATCATTTTTAAATTACTGAAATTATCTCTGTCGACTTTTAATCATTTTTGGTTGACATCTGATCAAATTTTGATCGATTTATAATTATCTCGACGTCAGTTAATTTTCAGTAATTTAATTTTCAACCGATGCCGGAATCACGGCATCCCCTCCAGGCGTAAAAAAACCCGCCTAAGCGGGTCGTTTCATCGCGTAAATCTTCTCCCATGTAGGCCATCCATCCGTCACATTCGGTCCCCTGGCTTCGATCCGCGTAGGTCGTTTTCGAGGTCGACCGTGTACGGAGTTCATCGCCACTTTGATCCCACGCGCCATCGCCACACGCTTCAGCACGTGACCCTCGCTGTACCCTATGACCCTCGCCGCATATCCCCAGCTGCGACCCTCAGCAGCCATCCTGTGCAGCGCCTGACCCATAGTTTCACCGGTGTCCCTTAGATATGCAGTAGCACGTATAAAAGGTTCGAAGGGATCTTTAGTTGGGTTATTTGCCAACATGTCGCAGAAACTTTGCGGGTGATAACCTATTGCACGTGCTGTATCAAAACGTGTAAGTCCCTGGTCTGCAAAGTCCGCAATAAGTTGCCAGAAGTTCACGCCCCACCGTGTTTCAACTTGACGTTTACCGGCCATTACACACCCACCAGCGCCAGGAGCGCATCAATTGTAACGACGTGAGCGGCGTGTAAGTCGGCACGTTTGCGATAGTGCTTCTCGCCGGGGCCAGCATCATCGGCGTAAGCGGTGAGATTAATAACCGCGTTGGCGTGATACGCCCGCAGATCCCACAGGTGTTCAATCAGTTCTGGACTCATCGATTCATCTCCTTGACCTTGTCGAGGAAGGCGTTCAGCGCATCAGCCAGCGACTGGCATTGGTTAGAAGTCAGCATCGGGAAGTTGTGAGCCGCACAGACCGCTGACATAACCGACTTCATGGTGTGCACCACCGCTACCGGCGCGGGCGGCGAGGATACGGTCCAAGGGTCGCCGTGCGTTCCACCAGATACTTTAATTCCGGCTTGCCCTAGGACTATCAGAAGTGATGCAAGATGCGCGTCAGTAGGGTTAGGGCTCCATAGTTGCTCAATCCCTTCGGCCTGTGGCGAACTGTTCTCCAACTCAACTCCGGCAGCGCATGAGCAGTATCCGCGCCAGTCACCAATAGCGTCGCTGTATTCGCCAGAACCGTCACAGGATGTGCATACGGCTTGCACCGGATCTGTGGGGGTTATGGCGGCGCTGATCCGCTTAAAGAGTTTTGATCCTAGGTAGGATTCATATGGGATTACCTCGGACAACAACTCGGCCAGCTCCGCATTCCGCTGCTCGGCGGCTGTCAGGCGCTTATCAATTTCGTGTGCTTCTTCAGCCAAGCCATCCGCGCTATATTTCCAGCTTGCAGCGGTATCTTTTGCGAGCACCAGCTCTTCCCGCAACGCAGCCAGCTCAACTTGAGCGGCGTCGAAGTCTGTTGATTGCACGTAGCGCCCCATCGGCGGCGCGTACACCCGCATACCGTTTCGCGTCCACTCATATCGTTTCACTTCACTCACGGTCATTCTCCAATCTGCTGTGCCCTATAGGGCGGTTATTGTTGGGTATGTTGAGCTCGCTTTTTCCATCCGGCATCCCAGCGCTTGCGGGAGTGCGGCGACTTCTCATCGTCGAATGGATTGGCGTCTCGCGCTTTACCTTCACGGTGCGCGGCGTAACCTTGTTCGAAAGCGGTCATTGGGATTTCTCGATATGTCGAATCAACGAGTAGAACGCCGCCACGGCGACCGACGCCATGCACCAATATACGAGCCAGATCATGACCGGCTCCCGTCTTCAACTGGTAGATACGACACTTCGAACGTCAGGTACGAACCGTCCTCGAAATAGTAGGTGTGATGTTTCGCGTTATGCGGGCATTCGCGGCGGCTGAACGATGCAACGGCTGCCTGATACGGGTCTTTAGAACGACGGATGCACTGGGCAATGGTAAGACGAGAGGTGGTCATAGTGTCGCTCCAATGGTTGACGTGATAATTATTATCCATAATGACGGACTCGTCAATACTCAGGCAAATAAAAAGCCCCGAAGGGCTTGAGTTACCGACTGGTGGTCGAGAATTTAATCCCGATGGCACGTAAGCGAATTACCTGATCCTGGGGCGGTAGGTTGGTGTATGACGTACAACCCTGATTCTGAAGCCCCTCAATCGCTTCCTGTTGCTTCGTCGACTCAATGACAGCGAGCAGACACTCAGACGACTGCATCGCCACGCGCTTACCGTAACGGTCCATCGTCGACGCACACGACTCAGCGTACGCCAATGTGGACGCGGTGAGCGCTGCCACACGTATCGCGTCACACTGCGCCGCCTGGGCGATCCCACAACTGCTCAGCGCTACGGCGAGCATTACGCCCATCACACCTTTACCTGTCTTGCACATTGGTCGATCCTCGTCGTTTACATCCCATTGATAGCCACACGCGTGGCAGTGGTACTGATCGTTCACTCGTCTGGCTTTACACATATCATTTCACCAGTGATGCAGCGTATTCAACGAGGAACAGTTTCGGAGCTATCCAGATCTGCAACCACGTGAGGTTGCATGCCCCCGCTATACCGAACCCGATAGTCAACATGCTCACGACTGTTACGAGTACCAGGCCCGGGTGGATTTCACCGCCATCGTCAAAGATAAATGTTGGCTTGATATGATAATCGTCGACTTTTACCTGACGCGTGTGTTTGTAGATGAACCAAATTGTGCCGATGATCAACAGTAGACCAGCGACAAATGCTAGCAGGGATTCGACCATTTTCCAGATGAGTAGCTGGTGAATCACCTCGGGAATTTCAGCACTGAGAAAACTAACACCTGCGTCGATACCATTCGAAGTTTTGGTGATCATTGCAGTCAGCGCTTGTTGCAGTTGCTCGTTCATCCTATGTACTCCGTGTCAGGTTATTTCGTTTCGTTGGGTGAAGTATTGACGAGTCCGTCATTAACGTCAATCGGTATTTTACGATCCTGACGGCTCGACCCGACCAGCGGCAATTGCCCCGGTGCCAAACCCCACGGGATCTCGGTTTTACAGTCGGGACATTGCTTCATATTCAGCGAGCTATACCTGATCAAATCGGTACACCCGCACGCGCAGCGGTTGCTCGTCGCAGGTAGCGGTGCGGTCACACGTGCCCTGGGCATCCCGCGCAGGTTCCACCCGATAGCAATGCTGAATCCGATGATAAGTACGAGAAGAATGTAATTTTCTACGGTCGGTATCATTATGTAGACTCATCGTCACGGTGTGGGTTGGCTACGCACACGTATTCAAATGGCCATAGGAGGGGATATTCTTCACGAAGTTGATCGACATCCTTCTGATTTTCGGGGTGCAACTCGTAATGCTGCTCTTTCTGTAGATATTTCATTCGCGCCAATCCTTCCTGTTGGGGTTGTAGTTACATTGTCCCGAGCCCTGGCGGTGGATGAACCAATACCCATCGCATGTACAGGCCACACGTGAGTTCATCCACGCATCGAGTCGATACTCGCCGCCACACGTGCACATGCGAGACGTCGGCCACCGCGCCAGGGCTTTACGGGCGTCACACTTGCGACATCTGGTGTGGGTGCTCACAGTTACCGACCCTGACGCAGATCTGCAAGCTTACGCGTCAGGTCAAGTGACGCCCGTTTGGCAGCGGCTGAGAACGGACGATCATCCTGCCAATTGCTACCGCCGTTACCCATCTCGATATCGGCACTGCGACGGACGTCCCGCAACGCCTTGAGCGCTTTCATCGTGCGAGCCAGTTCGATAAGCGTTTGATCAATCGTATGGTCCTGGATCATGGTCGGGCCTTCCGGGCGGCGAGCATTGCGTCGGCCATCTCGTACGCTGTTTCGCATAGGCATTTGTTTAACGCGACACCTGAGCCGTACGTCTCGAAGTCTTCCCAGTAGACAGGGGTCAGCGCCGCCATTGCTTTGATTGCGATGTAATCACGGGCGCTCAAACCCGAATATTGTTCGCTGGCGTCAGGCGGTAACATTCTGTCGCTAACAAAAGACTTTTGATAATCACGCGTTTGGTTATGGTATTCAAACGGGAATGCTGGAAAATTTGACATATTCAGTTCGCCCCTGTGTATGCGGCATTAAGTAATGACTTGAGTCGATGGATTTCACGTTGATGATCAGCTTGCAACGCCTCGACGTCACTCAGTCGCACCAGCGGCTCTTGCTTAACGTCGATCCACCCGTGACCGAATGGCGCCGGTTGGTGCGCCCACAACAGCGCCACCTGACCCGGATTGCGACACGTGTATACGTATGCCAAGGGTTTCATGCGTCACACTCCCATCAGTACGAGAACGAACCCAACCCACCCGACGAGCGCAACGCCGCGCATCACGTTGAGTCGAGCCTGGAGGATATCCACGGTGGTCTCAGCCGCCCGTGCCCGGTTGTACCAAATCGCTGCGAGCTGTTTCATACGTCACCGTCCCGGACCATGAGCATTGCGTCGGCCACACCATACGCAGACTTAGCCAATTTCACCGCGCCAGCGTCGTTGCCGACACTCACGTTTGGGTCAGAGAGAAAACCTTGCATTGCCTTCGCTGCGAAGTAGTCACGGAGGCTCATACCCGAATATATGTTTGCAAACGATGATTCAACAACCAGAGGGAATGCCGACCCACCATTATATTTATCGCTCATCAGTCCCGCTCCCACGTGTGTTAATTGATGTCATGACCAGTATTAGTCATCCTGACGAGTCCGTCAATACCCGAGTAATAAAAAGCCCCAGTGACGGGGCCATCAGATCGCGTCTCACCCTACGTACGGTAAATCCACATGCTATCCGTCGGGGTTCCTGCATGCTGCGACAATCTGGAAATTGAAGCCCAGCGTACCGGGCGACGCCGCTATCCTACCACCGCCTGACTCAACGCCGCAATCGCCACGGGGTCACCCTGCGCCGCCTCGTAATGACGTACCACTTCGGCACCCCCGACCAGATTGGCGTGGATATGACCCTGGCGGATGTACAACCGTGGCTTACCGTTATCCATCAGGATGTGGTTATTGACCCGACCATCCTTCAACGCCGGGTGCCAGTCGTAGCCGATGGACTTCATCAAGTCGCGACGTTTACGTGGTGCAATGGCACGACCCATACGTAAACGTTCGATGAGTGTATCGAGTGCCATGCTCGATACCCAACCGCCCGCGAATCCCTGGCGACCTTCCTCGATGCACTCCATTACTTCTTGTTCAACTGCGCCTAAGCTCGCCTCGACTGCTTCGGCAGTAGTACTGGTATGGGGTGCGCGCTGGCACTCAGTAGTGGGGTTGAATGCTGCCGGGATTTCATAATGATTGAGGTAATGGGCGACCTTTGCATACCCACCATTGCGCAACCACTCATATAGATCCGGGAAGTAGTTACCGCTCATCCCATCACGAATCAAATCAGTCGCGTCCTGTTGCGCTGTATAGAACACAGCGAAGCGGCGATCTGACAGGGTTTTCTTGATTGCAGCTTTGTGGTTTGAATTAAACATGAAGTTACAGACGAGATCATGCATGGTCTGATCTTGCTGCATGGCCCGACGTGCAAGACGTGTGCCAGTTATCATTGGTTTCAAAATTTCAATAATTTCGGTGCGATGATCCGGAACATTGATGTCCTCGACTGCAATGAAGAGCTTGTCGAAGAGCCACGCGTTGAACTTTTCCGAGATTTCAGCAGCAGCGGGGAAGTGGGTATAGCGTTGCCCAATTGCGTACGCCACGCAGCGGGTCAGGAGAGTTTTCCCGTTCCCTTCTGTCCCCTGGAGCAAAACGGTCCACTGAATTTTGTACCCCTTGTGTTGAAGGATACAGGCCATGTAAGACAAGACAATGGTGCGATCCCGCTCGTTCGGTAGCAGTTTCGCCAGATGGTTGAGGAACGGCGACACGTCACCAGCTTCGGTATGGATATTTACGGGGACGTATGTATTCACCATGCGAAAACCTTCTTCCTCGATGATCGATCCAGGTGGCGCAGAAGGTCGGAAAATATGCGAGTCGACTTTGGGAAACGATACGCATTGGTTCTCGGTAGACGCCTCGAAAGCCTTCTTCGTGGTCTTCTCACCCGTGTCATCCAGACTGAAGACGAAACCGCCCATCAGCGCATTGAATTGTTCCGACTTCAACATCGCACCGTTCGGCATGAACACACGGTGGGCGTCGGCAACATATACACAACCAGCAAAATGCTCGATCAATTGGCTCGCGGGCAGAAACTGGAATCCGGATCGCATGAACGGAATGTGGGCAACCGACGCCTCTGGCGTAGGCGCAATCTCGATAGGTTTGCCAACGCTGTACCAAGTTGTCTGACGCGCCACAGCGCCACAAATTGTCCGGTGGATATAAGACTTGTGCTTGTCCCATTTGGGCCTGACCATTGCGCTCATACGCATCAGACGTTCGATCCTGTCGTGCTGTCCGCCGCACCAGAAGGCGAGACGCTGCGCCAGGGATGCGTCAGCAGATGAACCATCGTAACCACCGTCATCGGAAGGCCACGATTCGACCAAGGCATCTATGTTTCGCTCCCACAGGTCCTTGAACGATGCTTTACCGCCGAAAATCGACATCACGCCCTCGCTTGTCAGGGCTTTCTCAATGAGTCGCGCGTCGTCCTGAATTGGGCAACTGTCAGGATGAGGCACAGTCGTCCAGGTGGTCGGATTGACAGTGATCTCAGCGGGGAAGTATTGCGCAACGGTCTGGTTAAAAGCGACATCACTCGGGTGCATCATATCGCCGGATGCACCCGTCCCCAGGCAGATGAAACGATCATCGGTATAACATTCAATGTTGAGCGGGATGTTTTTGCACCCGTGGTCAGGCATGTCACCGACCACCACACCGAATATGTGGAGACCGGTGCCGCTATTGGACGTTTCGGTCATGCAACCAGCGAATCGAGTACATAGTTCGATTGCCAGCGGAGACCAAGTTTGGTCAGGTAATAAGCACGCGTCCAAATCAATACAGAAGCGCCCGTCACCGTTCAAGATCGTAGCAGGGCGATACTCGGTACCTAATAGTGCAGCACGGTCAACCGCGTCAGCGTAGGACATGCGATCAGCAACGTGAAGACTGACAACTTTACCTGATAGGTCGCATGGCATTTTCTCAGTTTTACCCGGACGGTTCGTCGACGGGGTGGTCTTGCAAACGATAAAGTTATTCATTTTAGGAGTTCCAGCCAAGTAGTGATGTCCGGAGACATCTGACGCCATTCGGTCGCACCGTCGAATCCTGTCAGCCCTACTGATGGGAACTGGTTATGGAAAAGACGTTCGAGCATGCGAGGCACCGCGCCATCTTCACAATGGATTTCGCGATGAACTGAGAATTTGAAGGGTGTTACGCGGGCGAGTTTTTGACGACGTTTAACATGTCGATTACTGATACCAATCTTGACCATCGTCTCGCATTCTGACAGTAGCGCGTAGAGTGTCCCAGGGCGACCGGTGTCGTACCCAGTCCACGAGCAGGCGGCACAACGAGTACCTTTGTCGATGAAATTACCAATGTTTGCGGACCAGTCACCATGTAACGAGCAATTCACGATCACCTTGCTACGTTGGTCTTGATAATGTGTTTCCCATCTGACAAAAGAGTAATGGGTGTCGATACAGAGGTCTTGCACCTGAGCTTCGCGTTCAACCTGTGAATATTTATAATGACCACCGCAGCCGTCACATCCTGTACCGCGTAGGAAATTTGACACGGATACTTCCCACGACCCATGAGTCGCGCAACTCACAACGAGTCGGGTGTTTTTGTTCTTGTACTCACTACACCATTTCACGAATGTCAGATTTTTTTCGGTGGTGAGTACCTGGATACGGTCCTCAACCTCTTTAATGTTTTTTCGACGATTGGTCGAATACGCCTCATTGCGACAGCCGATGCAACGTGAACCTTTTATTAGATTGTTGAACAGTGCGGACCAATCACCGTGTGCGGCACACCGCATTACAGCTTTTGTCGAACTATTTTTATACTCACCGACCCAACCCACAAATTCGTAACCGTCAGCTAAAGCGAGGGCAGACAACTGCGCCTCCCGATCTGACTTCGAGATTTTTCTAGGCATACGCGATAGCTCCCCGCTAAGCGTGACGTACTACAGAAGTGTTTGCAGCGCTCGAACTCGCAACGGCTTAGGCGCCTTCATGACTGTCTGGTCACCCTCGGCCATCCCCGCCGCCAGGATGTCGAGCTGTTCACTGTCGATGGCGCGACGCATGATGGCAGCCTTGAGGTTTTCCATCGTTGCGTAGTGGAGGTTCACAGTACCACCCGCCACACCCGCACGCTCTGCAATTGCGTCTCTACGAATACCGCGATACCCGCACTCGACAGCCAGGGTGAACGCTGCGTCGAGGATTTTGTCTTTCAAATGACTCATATGTGTGTCCCACTCTTAATATATTGGCAATGGCGCCAGTGTGTCACCCGCTGACCGGCGCGTCAATCGAATGACCCCGGTCCGGTTACAAATTTAAAATCGCCGCCGAGCATCGTTACGATCTGCCCGAACCGAAGCTGTGCCACTTCTCGTTCCGTCCCCGAGTAAACCCACCCCTCGGGCTTGCACTCACGGGCGGCGAATTGCGCAATGGTAGTGCCGACCATCTCAGGCGTAATGAGGCGCGGCAGTGGTCCGATGAGGTCGCTCGACTTGACCTTCTTGTTCATCGCCGCCGAATCGTTACACAGTCCCCAGCGCGTACCGGGCGACGGGGGATGTTTCGCGTCGTAAGCCCCGTTGTTGTTCCGCCACCCACGCCCGCCGAGTTCCGACCATTCTTGACGTACGGCATTCTGTACCGCCGCCTCGGACTTCGGTTTGACCGATGTGGACTCGTGCGACTCACCGAGCCCCCACATGTCGTACAGCTCGGCGAGCGCTGCGTGACTCACGTTATGTTTCACTGCCCAGGCGACCAGACTCACTGCGGTAACTCCCCGGTGTCGGCGAAGTGTTGTAGCACCGGTAAAAGTTCAGCAACCTGTTCGCGAGTCAGATGCATCCGCGTAGACATCGACACTTCGTTCGGGACCGGATACGGAACCCATCCGCATGTTTCCGATGTGACTACGCTGTGTGCTGCGGCTTGGCTCGCCATAATCATGGGGTTTGCGTCTGCAACCCCGAACCAGATCGCGTCCTCAGTCGCGAGGCTACTTTTCTGAATGTTGCACAATGCGTCGTATCGATCCGTGAACTCGATAAGCGCAAACCCGCGCTGCGTCAGTGACTGCTTCATCGTCTAATACTCCCGTTGATTCGCTCGGTTAATTCCTGCATTTCACTCGCCTTAAGCGTCTGGGCCGACCAAAGGTCTACGGAAAACATCCCAAAAAACTTGCGCATGATCTCCCGGTCACTCAACCCAGCAGCTCGTTCGTAACCCGCCCACACCGCCTCAGCCTCGCGCAACTGTGCCACGACCTCCTGAGTCGCCACGAGACGTTTCACGTTGCCCATTACGCCCAGTTGTGGACACCCTTGCGCGACCAACTGGTTACGGTAATCCTCGGGTGCCATATCCACACGGGCAATCGCTGCGCGCATCGTCGCGAGCGTAGCCGCGTCCAGTTCGTACAGATCGCCGTCGACTTGCTCGGGTCCGGTGCGCTCGGCAGGTGCTGGAATAGGTTCACCACACCCAGGGCATGCATCGAGGTAACGTTCGAATACGAACGTACACGCGAGACATACCCGAATCGTCGACACCTCACTCGACGAGCTGCGACGTTCCCGACGTTCAAGCGACCACTCACGCGGGGCATCCGGCAGCCCGTGACGCAGAACGTTGTTCACCGCGTCGATGATGATCGCGTGTGTCTTACCTTCCATCAGGCGCAGCGCACGGCCAAACATCTGAACGTATAACCCGTAACTCTGTGTCGGGCGGGCGAATAGCACCACCTCGACGGCGGGGATATCCACCCCTTCGCCGATCAGGGAATCGTTAACGATCATCAGGATTTTGCCCGACTTGAGATCGCGGATCGATTGCACCCGTTCCTCATCACTGTTGCGTCCCGATAGCGCCATCGCTGGAACACCCCGACCCCGGAACTGCTCGGCAACTTCCTCAGCGGTATCGATACCCACGGTAAACGTGATCCCACGCTTGCCCGGGCAAATCTTCAGGTAGTGATCAACGATATCGCCGACGATGTGTGAACGGTGAATCTCTTCTTTGAGTTCTTTATCCTGGAAATCCCCTGTGGTTTTACTGACCTTCACACGGGTCAAGTCGAGATCGGTTTTCGGACAATAGATTTTGTACTTACTGAGGAACCCAGCCTCGATGAGATCACCCATCTGTGGGCCGAGAACAATCGTGTCGGCGTAACCATCGTTCGTGCGCCCCAACCCCTTACCGTCGGCACGTAGTAGGGTGGCAGTTGGACCAAGACCATACGCCCCAGCCTCGTCAAGTGGCGTGAGGATGTTCCCCCACGTCTTCGACTGCTTCGTGGCGTGGTGAAACTCATCCTGAATCACGGTCAGCCGGTCACCATATGCGACGAACCGGGCAATATCGGCGGGGCGCATCGACTGCACCGACCCGACAAACACCTTCGCGGTGCCGGGATCATAGAATGATTTCCCGTAGTTCTCCATGTGCAGGCGATTGGCAAACCGCACGGTGTTCTTCGCGGCGATGATCCCGTGACGTATTTCATACCGCGCCAAGGTGTCACTGAGTTGCGTGATCAGCTCTTGACGGTGCGCCAGGATCACCACGTACTGACCTCGCGCAACCTCACGGCGGGCAACTTCGCACAGTGTGACCGACTTCCCGGACCCCGTGGGCATCACCAACGCCACGAAGCGGTTACCACCGCGCCACTCGATATAGATGTTGTCGATTGCTTCAAGTTGGTATGGACGTAAGGCGACGGTCATGCGGACCCCCGAAGCAATTCGGCAGCGCGACGACGTTCAGCCATGCCGAGTAGGTGCCGCAATGGTTCAGGGTCACGGAAGCGGGACTCGCTCGCGTACTCAGCGAGTTCGGACTGTAATCCGCAAAACTCGATACCTTCGTCTGGAGACAACCCGAACGGACCGGTCCGCAATGTGAGATCGAGCCAGTTGAACGCTAATCGGCAATCGGCGCACTGTTTATAACTGTAACCCTGACCGTCCTGAGCACCAGCGATCCGCATGTAGCGCGTGCCGATACCGATGACGCCGTAGCACTCACAACATTTATGTTCTTTGCGAGCGGTGACACCCGACGCTGTGCAGAAATCGCTCATACCGGCTCACCCCGCTTAACAGCATCGACCGAGATTGTCACGCTGTCATCAGACCGAGCGGTGACACGTGGCGTCCCGAAGGTGTACGCACCGGACAGTTCATCAATGAGACGTTGGACCACGTTTGTCCAGGGTGTGGAGCGTGCGAAGGTGTAGTCGATGGTCACGATGCGTCACTCCCGTTAACTGTGGTCGTGTTAATAGTTACGCCAGCAGCGGTGATTGCCTCGGCACACATGTCGTAAACCGTGTATCCGGCATCATATTCGTAAACTTCACGATCTGGCAGCGTGACCACCAGCGAGGCGCGGGACGCTTGCCAACCCATCCACGTCATATCGACCCACGTGGTGGAGTATCCTGTACCGGTCAGGTCTCGAATCAACAACCAGTCCATATACCCGTACTCTCGCGACTCAGCTTCCCATACGACCCACGCTTCAAACTCTTCACGCATTCCCATTTTTATTCCCCTGATGTGTTGACGACGTCGTCATGTTCGCATAGGATTGCCCCACATTCAACCAACGCAGAGAAATAAAACATGCTGATCACCATCGAACAACACACAGACGCCATGGAAATGCACCATATTGCCGTGGCGCTTCAACGTATAGCCGCCGAACGTGGCTATAAAGCACCGGTCGAGGTTCACACCTCGGCAAGTCAAACCAGCACCATCGGCGAAATGTCCGTAACTCTCAACGTCGATACCAGTAACGCCACGTCGGCTGTTGAAGCGCTCGCCGATCTGATCGACCGTACCGGCGTGAAGATTGAAGGCGCACCACCGGTTACCGTACCGGTCGTTGACAGAGCCAAAGAGCAATATCAGGAAATGCTCGAAGCGGGAATAGTCGACCCAATCAACCCGGGTGACATCATCGTTCACCGTGAGTCTGATACGAACCTCGACGTTAACGGTCTGCCGTGGGACGCACGTATCCACGCTGGCAGCCGTGAGCGAAACACTGACGGGTCATGGCGTGTGCGTCGTCGCCCTAAAGGTGTCGAGGAAGCTGATTGGGACGCCACACTGGCCCGCGTGACCGCTGAGCTGACCGACCTGATGGCGATTCCTGTAGCTGACGCGGCGACTGATGAAGCGTTGACCGACGCTGAAGTCGATGCGTTCGTGGATATCGTTCAGGGTGTGACTGGTGACGACACCATTGAACGTCCACTGGTGAACGAACCGGTCGTCGTAGCACCCCCAGTCACCATTGCACCACCTGTAGTTGTCCCACCGGTTACCGCTGTGGCGCCGCCGATCACTGTCGACAAACCAGCAATCGAAACGTTTGCACAACTTATGAGTTGGCTCACCAGTCGCACCCCGAAAGACGAAGCGGCGAAACCTGCGATGGTGACTCGTGTTAACGAGATCCTGGCGGCGAACGGTCTGACCACCCTGCAACAATTGGGTCAACGTGCGGATCTGATCCCACAGGTTCTGGTGCAATTCCGCGAAGCGTTTGGGGAGTAAGTCATGGCTGAGTTACCGGATGACGTGCAGGAAGCACTTTTACAGAGTGCCAAAAATTGGATTCTCGGTAATTACTGGGGTCGTCAGAAACGTCTGACTGACCCATCGACGGACCGGGCACACTATACGTACCTACTCAACCTTCGGTCGTGGAGCTTGGGCGATAACCGCCCGGCTACATTACGACGCCTGCGTAAACTGGTCGAACAAGGGTTGCTCATTGAGCGCCCCTACTATCGAAAGGATCGTCGGTCGTGCGACTTCACCGTACCGACCAGTGAGCAAGCCGACGCGATTTATGATCAGGCGTTTGAATACTGGAAGGCCGTCGGATATGTTCCGGGTGAGCTGATGTTGGAGATACCCCAATGATCCTCCCACTCGTACACGACAGTAACGACTGGATGCGCTGCTTGGGGGCGGCGCAAGCCCGAGCCGCCTATCCGGGCGTACCGTCTGAACCACCCGAGTCAAAGCTTAAGGGTCGCGCTTGTCACGAGGCGTCCCAATTGCTGCTCGAACGCTGGCGCAAGGGTGGCGTGCTGGACTTTTCCGGTATCGTCGGGAGCCTGAGCAAAGACGGCATTGTGATCACGCAAGAACTGTTCGACGCGGCATACGAGTACGTCAACGACGTAGCGAAATATTGCGACTTCAACTTTCTGACCAAGGAGGTACGAATCGAACAACGTGTCGACCTGAGTCGCTGGTTACCGGGTTGGTACTGCATCCCCGACGCCTATGTATACGACGTGTCGAGCAACGTACTGACCGTGTGGGACGCGAAGTTCGGTCACAGCATCGTCGACGTGTTTGAAAACTGGCAACTGCTGATCGGCGCGTTCGGAATCATCCAGGCGCTCGACATTACCGAACCGGTACGTCAGGCGGTCAAGCTGGACTTACGCGTTGTGCAACCTCGTGGGTTCACCAGTCAGGGTACGATTCGCAAATGGTTTGTTACCGCCGGTGGCGACGGGGTGGGTAAATACTGGGCGCAGTTACATGCAGCGTTACCAGTCGTAACCGGTGAATCACCGCCTTGCACCGTAGGACCACAGTGTAAAAACTGTTCCGCCCGGGCAAACTGCGACACTCTGAGTCGTGTTGCTTACGAGGGTATCGACTTCGCTGGGTCGCTCCAAACCCACACGTTGACGGGGCACAACCTTGGTGTGGACTTGAAGCTGTTACGTCGTGCGCAGAAGGCTATCGAGTACCGTCTCAGCGGTCTGGAGGAACAGGCAATTCACGAGTTGAGTAATGGTGGGCTTGTGTCGTACTTCAGCACCGAACGCGGTAAGGGCCGTGAGCGTTGGAAGAAAGACGTACCACACGCCGAGGTGATCATGATGGGTGATCTGCTGGGTGTGGATATTCGCAAACCCGTCGAGATGGATACACCTGCACAAGTTCGTAAAAAAGGTATTGACGAATCCGTCATAGCTGAATACAGTGAGACACCAATGACCGCACTGAAGCTGGTCGAGGTCGACGGCGCCAAGATCCGTCAGATATTCAACACACAAGGGTAATTTTACATGACTGTTAAATACGCACCGTTCAAAGCACGTCTGGTTATGGGCTCCCCGTTCGAACTGAAAGTGACCGACCACGAGGGTAAACCTCAGCCGGACGAGAACAAACATCACTGGTTTATGGCGTTCGCTGTACCGAAGGGCCCAACCTGGGACGCGATCTGGGCAACCATGTACAACGAGGCAGCGGGCGATTCGAAGTGCACCGCCGCGCTCTGTGGTCAGGCCGGTTTCAACTGGAAAATCGAAGACTGTGACGCCCCGGAAGACCCGACCAAACTCGGCACCGAATCGCGTCCAGCCGGTCACTGGCTGATCAAGTTCACACGCTACAAGGCGATGGGTCCGGTCACGCTGATCGACGGCAACAAACAACCGATCATCAACAAATCCGCTGTGAAAAAAGGCGACTGGTTCTGGGTCGTCGCATCGACCAAGTTCAACGGTGCCGCAACCGTGAAGACCAACGCCGGTATGTATCAGAACGTCGAAGGTCTGATGTTCGCTGAAGCCGGTATCGAGATCGTCAGCGAGGGCGCATTCAACGCTGACACAGAGTTCGCCGGTATCCAGGGCGGTGTGGTCGTAAACGGTGGTACGAGTCAGGAAGGTGCACCGGTCGCAGCGAAGCCGCCAGTCACCCATACCCCACCACCTGTCGTTGCCGCCGCTGTTACACCGCCGCCACCGGCTCACGATCTGGTCACCCCACCGCCTGTCGTGGTCCCGGTCGTACAGAAGTTCGAGTACAACGGTAACGTGCTGACCAAGACCGAATGGCTCGCAATGCCGGGTTGGACCGAATCAATGGTCGACCAGCACTGCAAACTCGTCGCGTAACCATCCGACTGGCCCGGTGACACGGGCCTTTTAAACACGTCAGGGAATTCACGGGTGCAGATAATGCTCGACATCGAGACAATGGGTAACGGCTCGCAGGCGGCAATCATCGCTATCGGCGCCGCGGCCTTCGATCTCAATGGCGTACATGCCAAGTTTTACGCGCAATGCAGCCTCGAATCATCCGTAGACGCAGGGCTCGTGATGGATCCATCGACGGTTATTTGGTGGTTGAAGCAGTCCGATCAGGCCCGTGCAGCATTTGCCGATAATGATGCTGCACCACATTTGGCAATTGCGTTGTCTGACTTCGCACAATTCTGTCGCGATGTAGGTGTCGATCAAGTTTGGGGTAATGGTGCATCGTTCGATAACGTAGTGTTGGGGAACGCCTACAAACGTAATTATCTCCCGATTCCATGGGGTCGTGCTGACCGCTGCTATCGCACGATCAAATCACTGTATCCGGCGGTCAAGCTCGTCCGGACCGGTACACATCACAACGCGGTCGATGACGCCGAGAGTCAGGCTGTGCATCTGATCGACATCTGTAAAACTTACGGGGTGACACTGTAATGTACATTCTCATTTTCGAAGACGGTGCAACATATTCTGCCGAAGAAGTCGGTGACGATGATCTGGCAATGGCGGATGAGGGGTATATCGATATTATCGATGTCAGAAAACCTTCAAATCCCTATCGCTACGCCAGCGGTGAATGGGAAGAGCTGACAAGTATCGACGATAACTGACCAATCTGTCACAATCCGCGAAGCCCGGCACAGACCGGGCTTTTTCACACAGGGAGAACGACATGCGCCTGCTATCCCGCTGCGAGCCTATCAACGGTTGCGGCAAGACATACCCCGCTGACCTCGACAAATGCCCCCACTGTGGTACGCCTGAAGCGTTCAGCGTTGCCGAACCCGTGGATTCAAGGGATTGGGGCTGGGATCTCGAAACGTATCCCAACGTGATCACAGCGTCGTTTATCCACGCAGCGACCGGACTTGAGGTCGTGTTCGAGATTTCCGACCGTCGCAATCAAGTCGCCGAGCTGATCGAGTTCGTGCTGGGCCTGGGTCGAAGCAAAGCACGTGGCATCGGTTATAACAACCTGGGGTTTGACTACCCTATCATTCACTGGCTCGTCGCAAACCCTAACGCCACAGCGCCACAGATATACGCCCACGCTATGAAAATCCTCAAGGCGAGCGATGCCGACCGGTTTGGTATGACGATCTGGGAAAGCGATCACGTCTTCGAACAACTTGACCCGATGAAAATCTGTCACTTCGATAACAACAACAAGCGCACCAGCCTCAAGGCGCTTGAGATCGTCATGCGCTCGCGTAACGTGATCGACCTACCGTTCCCCGTCGGCATCCCACTACGTGACGACCAGATCGATGAGTTGATCGCGTACAACAAACATGACGTTCGCGAAACCCTGAAGTTCTACATTCGGATTCTCCCCGAGGTTCATCTGCGTGAGGCGCTGTCGAAGCGTTACGAAACTCGCATGATGAACATGAGCAACACCAAGATCGGCGCGACGATTCTCACCAAGGAGATGGAAGCGTCCGGCATCGTGTGCTTCGACCGTGGTCCTGGCGGCAAGCATCCCCGCCAAACGTACCGCGACAGTATCAACCTCGGCGACGTGATTTTCCCGTATGTCAAGTTCGAACGCCCCGAATTCATTCAAGTCGTCGAACAGTTCAAAGCGAAAACGCTACGTCGAACCGACATGGGTGAAGAGGTGAAGACGAAAGGTGCGTTCGCCAACATCGAGGCGAACGTCGACGGGTTCGACTATGTGTTTGGTCTCGGGGGAATCCACGGGTCGATCGTTTCACAGATCGTGAGGTCTGATGACGAATACATGATCATCGACGCCGATGTGACGTCGTTCTATCCGAAAATGGCCATCGTCAATCGCCTGTACCCGGCACACCTGGGTGAAGCGTACTGCGATAGTTACAACGGTGTGTTTCTTCAGCGCGCAACCTTCGCAAAGGGTACACCCGAAAACGCCGCGCTCAAGGAATCGCTGAACGCGTCCTACGGCAACTCGAACAATAAATTCAGTTGCCTATTCGACCCGTATTACACAATGGCTACCACCATCAATGGTCAACTGTCACTGTGTATGCTCGCCGAACAGCTCGTCAAGATTCCGGACATGACGATGATTCAGTGCAACACCGACGGCCTCACCGTGCGCATCCCACGGTCATTCGAGGCGCATTTCTACAGCGTGTGCAAGTGGTGGGAAGGTGTGACGCAACTGAATCTCGAGTACGCACTCTATTCGCGAATGATTATCAGAGACGTAAATTCGTATATCGCGGAGTACGAGGGCGGTAAGCTCAAGCGCAAAGGCGCCTACGAATACAACACCTTGTGGCACCAAGACCCGTCGGCACAGGTGGTCGCCCGGGCGGCTGAAGCGGCGTTGGTGCGCGGCGAATCGGTACGTGAGTTCATCGCCAACCACCGCGACCCGTTCGATTTCATGTGTCGTGCAAAGGTGCCACGGTCGAACTCGCTACATCTGCGCTTCAAGGATTGGGGTATCGATCAACAATTGCAGGGGACAACCCTTTACTTCGTCAGCCGCAACGGTGGAACACTCGTGAAGGTCGCACCACCGACGGGCGAGCCTGGGACGTGGAATCGTAAGGCGAAGTTGACCGATTCGAACTTCAACGCTGTGATGCGTGAGATTGCAGGTCAACCCGGTGACCTCGACAGCGCTGGGACGCCGTGGGACGCACGAATCCACACGGGCAATCGCAGCAAGCATGATACCCGCGAAACCGGTATATGCAGCGGCTGGCGCGTCACAGAGTGCGCCGATGCGCGTCACTTCGACTGGTCGGATCTGAATTACGAGTGGTACATCGTCGAGGCTGAAAAGCTGGTGAATCCGCTGTTGACGAGTTCGTCATAATAGGTGATACTGGATGCACACAACAGAGGGTCATGTAGATGAACGAACAGATACTATCGTCGGGTCGAGACGAATTGTGCGGCGACTATGGATTTGTAATCGAATGGGAGACGCTGGAGTATCGTTTCTCTTTCAAAATTCATCAAATCGAAGGTCGCTACGTCGACAGCAACGAAATCTCAGGCTTGGAAGAGGTGATTCACGGCGACATCAAATGGGACGGGTGTGCAAACATCCTGTACGACAGTGGAAACTATGCACACTACTGTTCACCCCAAGGCTTGATCGATCAAGCGACAGCTCTGCGCTGGGTATACGAAAAAGCCCGCGAAGTTATTCCAAACAATATTATCGATGCATGGCCTGACGCCTAACCCACGCTGCGCAACGTAGCCTCGGCACTGTTCGAGGCCTTTTCACGTCTGAGTTGTTCACGCAGAATCTCTTCACGCAATGCAGACTCTCGCGCCTCTTGGCGCATTTTGCGTACATGCATGACGATAAGGGTGATCGACAGGATAATACCGACGACGGTGGCGAGTTTACCGATCTCACTCGGGATCAGATTTAACCACGTCGATAGGCCTGTCACTGTCGTGCTTGCCGATACCACGTAGCTTGGGCCGTGAGAGTCGAGAATATTCATACTTTCGGATCGCTCTGATGACTAATACGAAGGCTTGCACCAGCATCGCGAACATGCCCAGGACGTAACCTGCCAGCTCTACGTATTCCCACATTTGAGCATTCCTGATCCGCAAGTGCGATGACTACCCCGACGTACAGGGCGATAAACAGCGCGTCGTAAATTGTCGAGGGTTGACGCATCTCGTACATCACCAACCCGACAACATTGAGGGACAGAGATACAGCGCTGAGGATCATCAACCGTACTGCCAGTTTATCGATAGTAACGAAAAATGATAGCAGTATGATGGTAAGCGAATCAGTTAGTGCGGCACCTATGTAATACCATTGGTCGCTGAGCAACCCGGATACAAGGGTGAACAAAAGGGTGGGTGTGGTAAACAGGAACGCGGTTCTACGCCGTACTGCCGACGGTTGACACCATGCAAAGATGCCAATCACGCACAGCAGCACGGGGACAATCATTTCTTGACCGACTTCTTGTCGCCGGTTGACGCTGCTGGTTTGCTGCGTCCCATACCGCCTGCGTCTTTGGATGGCTTCTTGTCGGCTACTTTAGGTTTCATGGATGACTTCCAGTATGATGAGGGTGTTGACATTCTACACGAGGTAACAGCACATGCAATTAATCCCACAGTGGCGCGCTTGCTGGCGTCGGTATAGTACCTGGCTTCTGGCTGCCGTCGGCACGCTGAGCTTGAACGACTTGATCGGATTCATGCCGTCGATTCAGGAATATATCGATCCGCAGACTTACAAACTCGTGATGCTCGGTCTATCCGTGGCAACGTTTGTTGCACTTCAGATTCATCAACCATCTGTATCAGGGCCGAAGGTATGAACCGCACGCGGCTGGCCGCACAGCTCGCGGTCGATGAGGGTCGTAAACGTCGACTGTACCGCGACACAGTGGGGAAGCTCACCATTGGCGTGGGTCGCAATATCGATGACCGTGGGCTACGTGATGACGAGATTGACCTGATGCTCTCCAACGACATCAATGAGGCTGTCGGTATCGCTCGTGCACTGGTATCGAACTTCGATAAACTCGACGATGTACGTCAGGAAGTTGTCGTCAACATGGCGTTCAACATGGGTATCGTTCGACTCGGCGGTTTCAAACGTTTCATCACTGCACTGACGCGCCTGGACTTTCAGAATGCCGCCGATGAGATGAAGAATTCATCATGGTATACGCAAACAGGTGACCGTGCTGTACGACTTGTCTACGCGATGCGGGAGGGGCGACCTCAATGAGTCTGACAGCGATCATCGGTATTATCATCGGCGTCGTGGGCGCAATTCTCGGGGGCGTCCTTGGACATCGCGTGGGAAAGGCGCAAGGCGTCTCGACCGGTGTGCAGCAGCAAGTCCAAACCCAACAAGTCGAACAGGCTAAAGCGACGGTACAGGCCGTCAAGGAACGTGCACATGTTGAAGACACAGTGGCTGCTGATTCTGATGCTGGGCTTGACGCAAGGCTGTCAAAGCACGACCGTCCCGATTGATACGGCGTGTAGCTGGGTGAAGCCGATCACCACATCGGCGGCAGATCGAAAAGTTATGAGCCGCCAACTTAAGGAACAAGTGGCGGCTCATAACGACATGGTTGACCTGAAGTGCCCCTAGCTATTCAGGTACGCTACGGTGCTCGGTTGCAATGCCAGGTTGGATATTTTAGCCCCGGTTATTTTGTTGCAGCCGACCCGGTTATTTGACGAAAAATAACCGGCGTCCGACCCTTCCGCAACACCGTACTGCATCTTCGATACGGCAGCTGGTACATACGTGGAAATCACGTTGCTGTCGATAAGGTTGCCCGTGCAGTACTGCCCATACATCAAGATCCCTGACGCGAATGCTTCGCCAAGCTGGCACGGGTTGGAAATGAAATTGTTGTACACGCGGTTATCCATTGCATTGCCGGCGATGGCCACGCCTGACTTGCCACACCCAAATATTGAGTTGTTGTAAATCTGGTTGGTGCTCGCAAATAGTCTCGTTGGGGCTATGTTCGGCGGATAAAATGTCTCGCCATGAATGGAAATACCAAAGTCATCAGACACCCCCACGTTCCACCGAGCGCAATTGTCGTGGATGCGAACATTGATGCAGTCCGTGATTTGGTAGGCTTCGAGGGTGGTGTCCATCGCCTTGTTGCCAGAGCAGTCGCCTCCATCTGTTTTGTAATAGCTGACGCCGAAGTTTGGCGCGTTGCTAACTCGCCCAAACTGCACGTCGTTATCAATCCCGCCGATTATCGCAACGCAATGATCAATGCCTGGATGTGACAATTTGTGGTATCGGGTTTTAATCCGCGTTCCTTCAACGTGCTGGATGCAGCGAACTTTTGCAGAAGGTACTTCGATGTAATCGAAATAACAGTCGGTGCAATTCTGCGACAGCGCGCCGAAGGTTTGGCCGGAGTTCGTGAAAACAATCTTTTCGAAAAAACTACCGGTGGAATTTCTAACGAGCAGGCCGAACAGGTCAACGCATGCCGGATCGATGTCAATTGCGATGTTGCTCAGCTCTACGTTGTCCGCGTCTATGCAGTTGAGAAATGCCTCCCTTGTGGGCAGGCTGCTTGAGGCCTTGAGTACCGTGCCGCGCCCCTCCCCCGTAACCCGATGGCCCGTCCGGAACGTCAACGGCTGATCCACATATACGCCCGCAGGTATCATCACGTTTAGGGATGCATCGAGCGCGGCCTGCAAGGTTGGGTAGTCTGAAGCATTAATCATTAGATTATGTTCCTTTAGGATACGGGGGTTTGACAGGAAGTCCTTTGGATGCGTCCCCCGCTTCTGCACCAACTATTGTGCGTAACGCTTTTCTGTATGCCGCCCATTCAGATGGAACGGGGACAGCATTTTCAGCACAACGCATGATAGTTACATCTGAGCAGTTAAGCGCTACCTGAGCTTGAAGTTTTAAATCACCCCATGAAGGCTTGGTTGGGTCGTGTGCCTCGTATACAGCAAGCACCCCGTCAATTACCGCCTGAGGGGTATCCTCGAAAAACTCGATTATTCCGTTAGGGCTCCATGTAAAGTGTTGACCAACTAGGCCCCCGTATGCCACAAGCTCATCAAAAAAAGATGGCCCGATTGCTTTCTGCGTCATTTGATTCACCCGTTGACCTGTACGATTGTTTGAACATTGACTACCGTTGTTGTTGTGACGTTAACCGATCCAATCAGCATGGTGAAATGCTTACCCTCGCTAAGACCAAGAGCGCCATGACCAGAAAATCCTCCACTGAACCCGGTTTGTAATGTAATGTTCTGAGATGGGGTGTACTGATTACCTACAGTATCGATAGACGTTGCTATTGACGTAGTACCTTGGTTGGTCATCGAAATTGTCCCTACTCCTGAAATAAAAGGAACATCGTCCGCCCAGTTCAAAAATGTAACTCGGAGCGCAGAGTTGATTTCGGCACCAGTGAGATTGCTAAACGTGTACCCCGGTTGGGTTGCACTATCTGCAATAATCTTGCGGCGGTTAAACCAGTTGAGACAGGTTCGAGACAGGGCGGCATCTACAAACTGAGTGGATGCGTTAGTGGATACCATGCCAACAAGAGTCTGCGTTACGTCGCCGCTTTTCACCACTACGCCGTTTGTATTTGTGACGTAAGCGGTTGTGGAAAGGTTTAGAACTGGCGCCGCAGTCGTACCAGAGAGGTAGACGTAATAGAGTGTCGAGGCTGCCAGACCGCTAATTGTGTAGGTGACACCTGCCGACGGTAACTGTAGCTGAACACCGTTGACAATGACATTACGACCGTTATACGGGCTTAGCGTTAGGGTCGTCGTACTACCCACTGCTAGTCGACATTGCCCGTGACCAAGCTGAGATAGCATCGATTGCATCGCCGTAAAGTATTGCGACGATCCCACGGCATCTACAGTGTTGTTCGGCGTAATCGATGCGGCATTTAACAATGACGCAAAAAAACCATCCCAGTCGTTCGCCCAATCCTGTTCGATGTATGAACCGTCGAGTGCGCCGGGGGCAGAGCGGTTTTTAAACGCGCCCTGGGGATGTGCCGAGTTACCGGTTGTCCAGCGGCCCGGATACCGCGTGTCACGTTGTAAAGCCATGGGGTCAAACTCCTACATAACCGTGGAATTGTGCGTCGAGGTCACCGAATTCAGCGTCGAGGTCACCGAATTCCGAAGGTATATAACTGTCAAGGAATCCATTGAAACGAACACCCTGTGGTTTTGGTATTAATTTTGCATTCAGCAACGCCCAGCGTTCGAGATCCGTAAGGTTACCATTGAACTCGATACCGAACGACATATCCTCGCCATCGATGACCCTGATGACATTTGCGCCGGGGATGAGGAACGTCACGCCATCGAGGATTGATTCGATTGTTGCGTCGCTGTTGTTCTTGATAATTTTTGCACGAATGACCAGCCGAAAGAACTCATCCGACATTAATGCATCTTGACCAATCGTCGTCGCGCTAAACATGGCGTTCGTGTCACCAAACGAATCACCATCGGTCAATGCAAACAATCCAGGCGACAGAGGCGTGGTAGCCAGGAAATTACGATTCGCTACGACGATTCGCCCGATCACATCCAGCTGTGCGCCGACGTTGTTGTCGATGTCATACGACCCTCGAACAGCCTCGGCAGCCGCCTCAATCTTACCGCCGAGCGTGCGGCAGATCGCATACCACTCGACAGCCTTGGGCTTGGTGCGGTACTGCGCGTAGATTCGATCCGGAATGTCCATCAGACCACCACTGTGGTGATATTAGCCGCCGTCCAGCGTGACAACTGGTTGTAGGCTATCGCGACGTTGGACGTACCACCGTTGACGATCATCGATTGCACGTAGCTGTTACCGTATTGCCCAATCACTTGGTTGATCGGCACGTAAAGTGTGCTGTACGGAACAGTCTCACCAATGTCGAACCCCGTCTGTTTAAATCCGTCGGCGGCGGGGACCAGCGTACCACTGGTGAATTCCAGAAACGCAGCATCGATCAGGTCAGCGATGTTAGGGGGTAGCGTACCGTCGTTCTTCAGTGTGACAGTGATCACCATGTCCACGTAGATCGGGCGGCTGTACTTAATCACTTTGGTGTTCGTCGGATACTTCAATGACGTTACGGTGAGTGTCACCGGTGTACCCGGTTGAGCGAGGAACACACCTGGGTTCTTCTTGATGTACATCGCGTAAGCCACGTCGTAATCAACACCGCCGTCGACCAGCACGGCAAGCGACTTACGTGGGAGCCCCCACGGGTTGTACACCGGGTCAACCGTTGCAACGTCGGTATCGTTCTCGTAAATCTTTACCCGGCGCACACCCGGTACGGCGTACAACTCACCGTATGCCGAATCGATCTGGTTGTTGCCTGGACGCCCTACAGCCGTCGCACGCTCGATGCGTAACGATGAGTCGAGTTGTTCATCCGTACCCGGTGTGGCTACGCTGGGGTTCGTTACACCCGTCCAACCGCCGACCACGTCGCTGATACCGGTGATGGTGCCAATGTCAGCCTGTACCGGTCCGGTAACGATACATGTGGCCGTCGTCGACGCAGTGCCACCTGTGAGCGTCACGGTCTGGTCAAGCGTCCAGACTGACCCGGTGGTTGCGGACTTGATGCGCTTTCCCGCCGCGACAATCGTACCGGCTGTACCGGTGAGCGTCACAGCGACATTGGAAGGTGTACCGTTGGAACGAGTGGTACCTGTCAGCGCACAGATGACGTCAAGATCGACCTTCGTGGCCTTGCTCGGGTCTTTGGAGTTGTACGCTTGTTGCAGCGTCTCATCCAACACACCGAACACCTCGGCATCATGGGCGAGCTTGAGACCGTCGGGGGTCGACTCGTCAAGATTCCACAGGGGGTCGATGTCGAGGTACAACTGACGTTCTTCATTGAACCAGTCGTTCTGAATTTTTAGGACGTAGCCTTGTGCTGTAACCTCAGCCATTGAAAATTACCTCGTCAACCCCGTAGGTGGTGAGAATGCCCGCTGTCACCGTGTACGTGCGGGAGTTGATATCGAAATCTGTGTCGAAACTGATAAGGCGTACAACGCCCGGGGTTGACGCGATTCGCACACGTAACGCAGATTCGGCAACGTCCAGGCTAGTAAACTTCCCGAGGATCTGTTCGTACCACGGCGTACCGGCTGTAATGTCTCGGAAATATTCACCAAGGAACAGCGCCAAGCGAGTCTTGACGGTCTGCGCAATTTCCTCACGCCCACCGATGAATTGTTGCTCACCGCTGGTAATGATGTCGCCCGTGACGGGGTCGAGACGTCGAACTGTCATGGTGTCGGGATTCCAGATGTGGCCGTACCAGCAGTAACACCAGTGTGGCGATGTGTCTTGAGCTGAATAGTACCAGCTTTAACATCGTTCGGCGTGGTCACAAGGGATGCCACGTCGATGGTCACGCCGTTGATGTTTACGGTGCCGTCGGCGCCGATACGGATGAACCCCGAACCGTTCTCCCACGCCATCGACCCGTCTTGCTTGAGCCACATGAATTGTGTGCCTGTCAGGTTGCTCAGCCGTATTCCGTTGTTCTGGAACGCTGGGAGCGCGTTGGGTAAGGAACGGAAGCCAGGAAGAAAGAAAGCATCCTGCGGGTCATGGAATCGACCGATTGGATTCTCAGCGATACCGCCCGTTTGAAGCCACCCGTCAATGCACCGTTGGCTGAACAGGATATCGCCCTCGTCACCTGGGTCGATCTGGTATTCGACGTGGTACGCACCCCCTGGGAAATATACGGGGGTTTCAATGATTGCGGGCGGGTCGAATTTCGCACCGTTCAGGTCCACACGTACAATACCGATCTGCACTTGGGCGAGTTGGGTGACGGGGTCGAACGCGAGAATATGCCCAGGTGTGGATGTGGCGACACCTTTCATCATTTCACGGAATGCTTCCCGTAGCATCTGCGGCTGTTTTGATCGCGTATGTGCCATGTGTCGACCCCATTAAATATGGACATGATAATACATTGACGACGCTTGACAGTCACGTCATTAAGTGAGACTGTGCAGTCTCCCTGCTGTGTGTTGATGTCGCCCGGTTCGCCGGGCTTTTTAA
>Ga0157370_10001509_pt1 | contig 28736 bp, 32 predicted proteins | sample C35metaG_FD_113463 | JGI IMG/M metagenome (GOLD analysis project Ga0157370, IMG submission 113463) | Corn rhizosphere microbial communities from Kellogg Biological Station, Michigan, USA - C3-5 metaG | ecosystem: Host-associated > Plants > Roots > Rhizosphere > Soil | place: USA: Michigan...
GCAAGCCGTCAGGCTTGCACTGACCGAGCAGAGTGCAAGCCGTCAGGCTTGCACTGACCGAGCAGAGTGCAAGCCGTCAGGCTCAGGCCTAGCGACTGACGAAGGGGCCGCGACTCGCTCACCGGCGGGCCGTCACAGCCGACGTCCAACTTCGTAACTGCATCGATGGACGAGGTCGCCGTGTACGACAAGCAGCTGGGCGACGAACAGCTCGCTTGGCACTACGCCGCCAACGGGTGAGCTTCAGCGCAGTCCGTTGGCCTCGAGGTACTCGCGGAACGCCTCGAAGGACGGCGGGATCGTCACGGACGGCGAGACGACGGGCGCGACGGCGTCCAAAGTCTTGAGACCGTCACCGGTGTTGAAGACGACGGTCTCGGCGTCGGGGTCGAGCTGACCGCTCGCGAGCAGCTTGCGCAGCACGCCGACCGTGACACCACCCGCGGTCTCGCCGAAGATGCCTTCCGTGCGGGCAAGAAGCCTTATGCCGTCGACGATTTCTTCGTCTGTGACGTCTTCGACAGCGCCGTTCGTGCGCCGGCAGACGTCGAGCACGTAGGGCCCGTCGGCGGGGTTGCCGATCGCGAGCGACTTCGCGATCGTGTCGGGCCGCACCGGCTGCACGACGTCGTAACCGGCCTTGAACGCCTTCGACACCGGTGAACAGCCTTCGGCCTGCGCGCCGAAAACCCGATAAGGCGTCGCGTCGACGATGCCGAGCTTGCCGAATTCAGTGAACGCCTTGTCGACCTTCGTGAGCTGCGAGCCCGACGCGATGGGGATGACGACCTGCTCGGGCAACCGCCAGCCGAGCTGCTCGGCAATTTCGTAGCCCAGTGTCTTCGAACCCTCGGCGTAGTAAGGCCGCACGTTCACGTTGACGAACGCCCAGTCGTCTTCCTCACCGGCGATCTCGGACGCGAGCCGGTTGACGTCGTCGTAATTTCCTTGGACGGCGACGAGAGTGCCGCCGTAAACGGCGGTCGTGACAACCTTCTGCCGCTCGAGGTCGGCAGGGATGAAGACCACCGACTTGATGCCCGCCCGGGCGGCGGCCGCAGCAACCGCGTTGGCGAGGTTGCCAGTCGACGGGCAGGCCAGCACCGAAAAGCCGAGCTCGCGAGCAGCCGCCAACGCCACTGCGACGACGCGGTCCTTGAACGAGTGGGTCGGGTTTCCGCTGTCGTCCTTGATCCAAAGCCGCCGCATGCCGAGCTCGCGCGCCAGGTTGTCGGCCCGCACCAGCTTGGTCAGGCCGGGCGCGAGGTTCGGTGTCTCGGCGACGTGGGCCGGCACGGGCAGCAGCTGCTTGTAGCGCCAGATGTTGCGCGGGCCGGCTTCGATGGATTCGCGGGTGACGCCCGCGTAGTCGTAGGCGACCTCGAGCGGGCCAAAGCACATTTCGCACGCGTAGCGCGGGCTGATCGGGTATTGCTCGCCGCACTCACGACAGGACAGCGCAGTTGCGGCGCCCAAAACGGGGGCCGAGACAGGGGTAGCGGACATGCGAGGCCTCTCTCCTCATCTTTCCCGCGGGCCATCCACGGGCCGGAGTTGGCACCTGTCTCGACACGGCCTCGCAGTGGCGCAGGTCAGCGCTTTCCACGAACGGTCGGGAAGGTTGCCGGGGCTTCGTCGGGCCGGTCCCTCTGCCCCTCTTGATGAGCGGTATGAAGTTGTGGCCTCAAGGGTAGCGGGCGCCCGACGTCGTCCGCATGGCGGTTACGGATGACCGCTGAGCCCGCGTAAACCTGGCGGACCGCCATGATCGGTATCAGCCGAACGGTTGAGACAGTTCGGCCGAATCGCGGAGGGACGAAAGGCCCTGGTCTGGCTAGTGTCTTCCTACCGGAGGGGAGCCGCGGACGGGAGCGTGTCGGGCAGGAACGCTCCCGCCCGAGGTTTTTCGGTTTACTCGACCGTTCGCGAAGCCTCGGCGGCGGCCGCAAGCTGGCCCAGCAGCGCAACCAGCGCCTCCGGCCCGTCGACTACGAGATCGGCTCGCGCCCCGAGTTCGGGCACGTCCGCTGAGCCGCTGCAAATCTTGAGCGTATGAATTCCCTTGTCGCGCAGGCGATCCAGCGCGTCAAAGGCCGCGAGGTCGCCGAGGTCGTCGCCGGCGTAACACACGGCGGCGACGCGCCGCTCGGCCGCAAGCGACTCCAGCGCCAGCCCTTTGTCGACCCCAAGCGGCCGCAGTTCGAGCACCATGCGCCCGGGCTCCAGCCGCAATCCGTGTGATTGCGCCAGCTGCGCAAGCGGCTCCCGCAACAGGCCGAACGCTGCCGCCGGGTCGGCAGTGCGCCGCACATGGACGGCTACCGACTCTGCCTTGTCTTCGATCGTCGTTCCCGCCGGCGCTCCCAGATGTTCGAGCAATGACGGCAGCACCTGGCGCACCGCGTCGACACCCTGCGTATCGACGGCAACATCTCGGACGACGCCAGCGTCCGGCGTCCAGCGCTCGAGGCCGTAGTGGCCGAGAATCAGGAAATTTCGCACGCTCGAGACATGATCCAGCCCGAGCAACCGGGCGGCGGTCATGGCCGGGCGGCCACTCACCACCGCCACGGCATCGACCACGCTCGAAAGCCGCCGAACCGCGTCGAGCGCGCCAGGCGCCGGTCTGGCCTGCCCCGGATCGTCGACGATCGGCGAGAGCGTGCCGTCGAAGTCGAGCGCAACAAGCGCGGACGCCGGGGCCTCGACCAGTGCCCGCAGGCCGTCGACGCCGGCGCGCGTGGTCGGAACCGGAAGCTGCACGGCTAGCCGCGGCTCGCCCAGTCGCGAGCAAGCGCAACGGTCAAATGCGAGGTCGACAAGCCATCGGTCGCCGGCAACACTCGCCTGATGCGGAATTGCGCCGCGAGCCGTTCGGCGGCCGCCCGGGCGCCGTCCGGATAAAAGATCGTCGTCGACGGGACGTCGGTGCCCTGGAAGTTCCCGGTCGTCGCGACGTCCCAGCCCGCCTCGGTGAACTGCGCCGACGCGCGCGCGGCGAGGCCGGTGATCCGCGAATCGTTCAGCACATCGAGCGCGGGCAGCGCCTGGGCAGGCGGTGATGCGGTCGTGCTCGTCGGCGAGCCAGGGGTCGATGGCGGCACCGACATTGACAGCGAGGTTGACGGCGGAGGGGAGGTCGTCAGGCTGGGGCCGGTGGCGGACGGCGAAATCGACTTCGACGCCGAAGGGCTGGGCGACTTCGAGGTCGGCGCCGACTGCCGCGCGGGCTCGCCACGCTGGTGCAGTGCGTAGATGACCAGCCCGGCGGCGATGGCGACCCCGACCAGGGACGCGACCAACACTGCGAGCCGGTTTGCGCCGCGCGCACGGCGATGCGATCCCGTCGGGCGCGGCGGCTCAGGCTCGGTCATACCTCGCCATGCTCACGCATCGATAACGGCGCCGCGCACAAGGGGGCGCACAGCCAGCCATCGGAGCGGTTCAGGCCTCGATGCCGAGCCGGCGCGCCGAGCGCGCACGCTGGCGAGCGGCCCGCAACCGGCGGAGCCGCTTCACGAGCATCGGATCGGCCTCGAGAGCCTCCGGTCGATCGATCAGCGCGTTGAGCGCCTGGTAGTAGCGCGTGGCCGACATGTCGAACTTCTCGCGCATGGCTTGCTCTTTGGCACCCGCGTACTTCCACCACTGGCGCTCGAACTCGAGGATCTTCAGATCGCGATCCGACAGCCCGCTGCCGGGTTCGGCGTCGTGCAGCGCGTTCGCAGCCTCCATCAAAGCCCTCCAGTTCGACCCGTGCACCGGGACCAGGCGCTGCCCGAGCGACTCTGCTGCGTGACCAACTGCTGCCTGATCAACTGCTGCCCGGCCCCGATGATGCGGCCCATCGTACGACCCGAACAACACCGATGTCATTTGGTTGCCCCAGTACTCGCCGCGGCAACCGCATCCGAACGCGGCAATCGGACATACCGCCCGAGCCATCCCGAGTCGGCCGGTGCCGTCCGTTCGCCGCAGCACCATTCGGCGTCCGGCTGTTACTTCTTTGCGGATTGTGCCGATGTCAGTCACGAAGCGGCGTGGCGCACGGGCCCCGCCGCGATGGGCGCGTGGGCGCCCTTCGCAAGCAGACGGGAGAGCCGGAACAGCCATGACGGTGAAGGACGCCCCCCTCGGCGGCAGCCGGGGCGAGGTCGTGCGCACCAGCGAGTTCGGGCCGGCGCACTGGCTCGCACTCGACTCGTTCCGTGCCTTCACCCAACGCGACCGGGTGGCCGGGGTGGCCTGCATCGAGGCCAACGCCGCGTTGGCCTCCATGCTCGGCGACGAAGAGACCGCCTGGCGATGCCGCGACATCCTCGTCAGCGCATATGCCGCGAGCGGTCGGCTCGAGGACTCCGTGGCGATCGCCGAGGCGCTGATGGCCCACTACGCGAGCCACGGCGACGACGCCGCCCGACTGCAGATCCTCGGCCAGGTGATCACCGCTCGCTTCGCGCGCGGGGAGTTCGAGCAGGCGCTCGACGAGCTGACCGACGGACTCGTCGGCCTGTCGCGCATTCATAGCAGCGGTCGTGCTGCCGCCGCCGCGTTCCTCACCGTCGCGAACGCTGCCAGCTCGGCCGAGATGTTCGAACTCGCATCCGCACAGTTGCGCCGCGGCCTGCAGCTGGTGAAAGCCGTCGACGACGTCTTCTTGAACCGGATGGTCGACGCGGTCATCGCACGCAACGAGACGCGTTGGGCGTCGCGCCTGGAGATGATCGGCCGGCCTGCAGAAGCCGCCGCGCGCTATCGCGAAGCGCTGCGGGCCGGGCTTCGCGCCCAGGGCGGCGACCCGCTTGCGCACTGGAAGCGCGTCGGCCGCCTCTACGAAGGGTTCGCCTGGACGTCGCTCGGCGAAGCCGAGTTGGGCCGCGCCGCAATGCTCGAAGCGCTCGGCCGCGAGGAATCACCGCTGGAAAACGAGGACGGCCTGGTCGTGCGGCTCGGGCTGGCTCGCGCGTGTGCCGCGCTCGGCCGCACCGAGGAAGCGCGCCAGCACTTGCACCTCGCATCGTTCATGCGCGACACCACGTTCTCGCACCAGTGGCAGGTCGCGATCGTGCTGCAGGCCGCCGAGGTCGAGCGGGTCGCGAGCGGCGAGCATCCCGGCCTCACGCTCGCGCAGCATGGGGCAGTGCTCCTCGCGAACTCGTTGTGGGAAGAGCGCGAACGCCGTCTCGAGTCGGTGATGGTGCGCATGCAAATGCTCGACCTCGCCGAGGAGAACGAGCGGGTCGGCCAGGCGGCCACCGAAGACCCCCTCACCGGGCTCGGAAACCGGCGCAAGCTCGACAGCGCCCTGCAAGAGCTGACCGTGAACGCGCCATACCCGACCTGCCTGCTCTTCATCGACCTCGACCGGTTCAAGTCGGTGAACGACACCTTCTCGCACGCGGTCGGCGACGAGGTGCTGAAAGCGGTTGCGATGATCCTGCAGCGCGAGAGCCGTGAGAACGACGTCGTCGCGCGTTACGGCGGTGACGAGTTCGTCGTCATGTTGCGCGGCGCTCCGTTGCGTACCGGCGCGCACGTCGGCGAACGCATTCGCAAGGCCGTCTCCGCACACCCGTGGGGCCGGATCGCGCCGGGATTGCAGGCGCGGGTCAGCGTCGGCGTGGCCGAGCACTGCGCTGGGATGACCTACGAGCAGCTGATGGCCGCGGCCGACGCGGCTGTCTACGAGGCGAAGCAGGGCGGTCGCGACCGGGTGGCGGTTGCGTAGCCCTGACTGGGCAAGCGCATAGGGTGCAAGCCGTGCCCGCATTCGACCAATTGCGCGACTGGCCCGCACCCGAGGCCGCAGCCGGCGTCACCGATTCGCGAGCCACGATCGCCGACGCGGGAGAGGTCGACCGGCCGCAGGCGTGGGCTTCGGTTACCAAGCTCGTGACCGCCTACGGCGTACTGCGGCTGCTCGAAGTCGGCGAACTCGACCTCGACGAAGCAGCCGGCCCTCCGGGTTCGACAGTGCGCCATCTCCTCGCGCACGCGTCAGGCCTGAACCTCGAAGGCAGTACGTCGATCTCGCCCCCGGGCCGGCGCCGCATCTACTCCAACGGTGGCTTCGAGCTGGTCGGCGGTCTCATCGAGCAACGCACGGGCACCTCGGTGGCGGAGTACCTCACAACCGCTGTGCTGCAACCGCTCGGCATGACGTCGTCAACGCTCTCCGGCGAGGCAGCAACCGGCGGTAGCGGTCCGGTGCGCGACCTACTCGCGTTCGGCCGTGAACTGCTCGCGCCCACCCTCGTCGATCCCGAGACACTCGCCGAGGCAACCAGCGTGGTTTTCCCAGGCTTGGACGGCGTTTTGCCGGGGTTCGGCAGATGCGATCCGAACGACTGGGGTCTGGGCTTTGAGATCCGCGACGGCAAGGACCCGCACTGGACCGGCCGCACCAACTCCCCGGCGACCTTCGGCCACTTCGGCCAGCAGGGCAGTTTCCTCTGGGTCGACCCGACGATCGGGTTGGCCTGCGTGGCGTTGACCGGCATGGGCTTTGGCGAGTGGGCGGCCCAAGTCTGGCCGCCCTTCTCCGATGCAGTGATCGCCGAGTTCGGCTCGCAGAGGAGTTAGCCGACTCGACCTGTGATGTAGTCCTCGGTGCGCTTGTCTGCGGGCCGCGAGAACACCTTGCCCGTGGCGTCGAACTCGACGAGCACGCCGGGCCGGCCAGCACCTGCCAACGTGAAGAAGCCGGTCATTTCGCTTACCCGGCTGGCCTGCTGCATGTTGTGCGTCACGATGACGATCGTGTAGCGGTCCTTGAGTTCGGCCATCAGGTCTTCGATCGCGAGCGTCGATATCGGGTCAAGGGCCGAACACGGCTCGTCCATCAGCAGCACCTCGGGCTCGACCGCGATCGCGCGCGCAATACACAGTCGCTGCTGCTGACCTCCCGACAACGCGGTGGCGGGCTTCTTCAGCCGGTCCTTCACCTCGTCCCACAAATGCGCTCCGACCAGCGCGCGCTCGACGACGTCCGCCAAGTCTTTGCCCTTATTGCCAGTGAGTTTGAGACCGGCAGCGACGTTGTCGTAGATCGACATGGTGGGGAACGGGTTCGGCCGCTGGAAGACCATGCCGACCGACCGCCGCAGCGCGACGGGGTCGACGTCCGAGCCGTAGATGTCGTGGTCGTCGAGCAGCACCTGGCCGGTGATGCGAGCGCCGGGCACGACCTCGTGCAACCGGTTGAGGCTGCGCAAGAATGTGGATTTTCCGCAGCCGGACGGGCCGATCAGGGCGGTCACCGTCTTCGGCTCGATCGTCATCGTGACGTCCTCGACGGCCTTGTGCGAGCCGTAGAAGCACGAGAGCCCGACCGCTTCGATGCGCTTGGCCATGGAGCCGATCACCTCCGGTTGGCGGCGTCTCGCCGCGTGAGCAGCCGTGCCGCGACGTAGAGCACGACGACGATGAGGATCAGCGTCATCGCGGCCGCCCACGCGCGGTCGACGTTGACCTTGAACGCGTTGCCCGCCTGGGCGAACACGAAGAGCGGCAGTGACTCTTGCGGCCCGTGGAACGGGTTGGAGTGGATGAAGTTGTTGCCGAACGCGGTCATCAGCAGCGGCGCGGTCTCACCGGTGACCCGGGCAACAGCGAGCATCACACCCGTGGTGATGCCGGTGCTCGCTGCCGGTACGACGATGGAAAGAATGACTCGCCATTTCGGGATTCCGAGTGCGTACGCCGCTTCTCGGAACGTGTCCGGCACCAACCGCAACATCTCTTCGGACGCCCTCGTCACCACGGGCAACATCAAGATGGCGAGCGCCATCGATGCGGCGAAGCCGGAGAAGCCTCTGTGCAGGCCGAGCACCCAAAACGCCAGCACGAACAAGCCTGCGACGATCGACGGGATGCCCGTCATGACGTCGATGAGCAGCCGGACGACGGTCGCGAGCCCCTTGGTGCCGTACTCGTTGAGGTAGATCGCGACCAGCAGGCCAAGTGGCACCGAAATCACTGATGCCAGCAGCACTTGCTCGACCGTGCCGAGCATCGCGTGGTAAATCCCACCGCCCGCGTCGAGCGGACCCACACCAGCCATGGAATGCGTGAGAAACCGGTAGCTGAACCGGGTGAGCCCCCGGCCGACGGTGTACCAGACCACAGCGCCGAGCGGTACCACGGCTGCTGCAAAGGCGAGATACATCGCGACTGTCGCGATCCGGTTCGCCGCCGCCCGTCGTCCGCGCACCTTGAACAGGCCGGACGGCGACGTGCCGGCGCGCGCCGTCAACGCCGGTGCTGTCACCGCACACCGCCTTGCTTGCGGGCGGAGCGGTAAATGACCGAACGCGCAACGACGTTCACAGCGAGGGTCATCACGAAGAGCACCAGGCCGGTCGCGATGAGTGCCGAGCGACCGGTGCTCCCGGCCTCGCCGAAGTACGTCGCGATGTTCGCGGCGATCGTGTTACCGCCGGGCTGCAGGATGTGCAGGCTGACGGCAAAGCTGGTGCCGAGGATCAGCGCGACCGCAATGGTTTCGCCGAGCGCGCGGCCAAGACCGAGCATGACCGCGCCGATGATGCCGGGTCGGCTCGGCGGCAGCAAAGCCATGCGCACCATCTCCCATCGGGTAGCACCGAGGGCGAGTGCAGCTTCCTTGAGCGCGGGGTCGACCTGCCGCAACACCTCGCGCGAAATCGCAGCAACGACAGGTAAAACCATGATGGCGAGCACAACGGACGCCACGAAGATCGAGCGGCTGGCAACCGACGTGCGGTTGTTCGGATCGGCGAACAGCGGGAACCAGCCGAACCACGTTGCAAGCCAATGCTGAAAGCCTTGCATGCGCGGTACCAGAAAGATGAGACCCCACAAGCCGTAGACCACCGACGGTACGGTCGCGAGCATGTCCGTGAGGTAGCCCAGCCAGGTGGCGATGCGACGCGGGGCGTACTCGGCGATGAAGATGGCCACGCCGAGGGCTACCGGTACCGCCATCACGACGGCGAGCAGGCTCGACAGGATCGTGCCGAACGCCAGCACTGCGATGCCGAACACCGGCGGCGATGCGTCGGGGTTCCACACCTTGGTGCTAAGGAAGTTCCCGTTGTCCTGGCGCAACGACGGGATCGCCTTCAGTACAAGAAAGATGGCGATCGCAGCGAGTAGCAGCAGCACGAGCCAGGCCGCACCAAGGGTGACGCCCCGGAATGGCTCGAGCCGGCGAGCCTTCCGGGGCGACCCCATGACCGTCTCAGGCTCGAGGACGGTCCCGCGGGCGCTGCTGTTTGTCACGAGACGGCCGCCAGGCTGGCTTGCACCTTCGCCACAAGGTCGGCCGGCAGCGGCGCGTAGCCAAGCCGGTCGGCAGCCGCCTGCCCGTTGGTGACCGCGTATGTGAGGTACGACTTGACGAGACCGCCCTTTGCGGCGTCCTTGTACTTCGAGCACACGATCGCGTACGACACGGTGGAGATCGGATAGCCGTCGGTCATCTTCGTGTAATCCATCTTGCCGGCGAGGTCGTTGCCGGTACCGACGATGGTGAAGCCCTCACCGGTAGCCTTCGAGACGGCATCGGTCGTCGGCATGGCGAAACCCGAGCCGGCGCCCTTGACCGCGGCGACCGGCAGGTTCTGGCCCTTGGCGTACGACTCCTCGTCATAGGTGATGCCGCCCGCGGTCTGGCTCACACCCGCGGCGACGCCGGCCGAGCCTTTGGCACCTTGCGCAGCGGCGAAGAACGAGACTGTCTTGCCGCTTCCGAGAGCCCAGTCGCTGCCGGCTACCTGCTGCAGGAACGAGGTGAACACCGACGTGGTGCCAGAGCTGTCGTTGCGGTAGAAGACGCTGATCGGAGTGGCCGGCAATGTCGCGCCGGTGTTCTCGGCGGCGATCGCGGGGTCGTTCCACTTGGTGATCTTTCCTTGGAAGATCCCGGCGAGGGTCTCGGCCGACAGCTTCAGGTCGGATACGCCCTTGAGGTTGTAGACGATGGCGACACCACCCGCGGTGATCGGCACGGTGATGGCGTCGCTGCCGCAGGCAGCGTTCGCAGCCGAGCGCTCGGTGTCCTTCATCGTGACGTCGGATCCGGCGAAGTCGGCGGTGCCATTGCCGATCGCCTGGATCCCGGCACCGGAGCCGGTGCCCTGATAGTTGATCTGAGCGCCCGAGCACAAGGCGCCGAAGTCCTTACTCCACTGGGTTTCCATGTTCGCCTGGAAGGTCGAACCCTGCGCACTCAGTGAACCGCTCGCACAACCCTTGCCCGTGGCCGCAGCACTCGAGCCGGCGGCCGAACTCGGCGAGGTAGTAGCAACACCGTTCGTCGTCGAACCCGACGGCGCTTGCGCCCCGTTGTTGTCAGTGCCGCACGCTGCTACTGCCAGCAGGCCGCTTGCGACGAGCGCTGCTGCGGCGGCGGTGCGTGAAGTCCTCACGAATAGCTCCTCTTGTATCGGTCGATCGGTCGAGTGATCTCGATCCGGCCCGAAGCTATGTGGCGCACGTGACCTGCTGCGTGCCGCGCAGTGAACGAGTGGTGAACATCGGCGGAGCACTGGCTCTCAACTGCGCATCACCGCCTCACCCGTGACGAGATAGACGACTTGGCGGGCTACCGAAACCGCGTGGTCGGCGAACCGCTCGTAGTAGCGGCCGGCTAGCGCGAGGTCGATCGCGGTGTCGACACCGTGCGTCCATTCCGGCGCCAACATGGTGAGGAGCAACGTCTTGTGCAACTCGTCCATGACGTCGTCGTCGGCTTCGAGCTGGTAGGCCGCCGCGGTATCGCGGTTGGCGATGACATCGCCCGCTTTGCCGACGATGGTCGCGGCGACGTCACCCATCTGCTTGATGGTCGCCTGCAACTCGATCGGCACGGCGCACGCGGGATACTTCCGCCTGGCCAGCTTCGCGACGTGGACGGCGAGATCTCCCGACCGTTCCAGGTCGGAGGTGATGCGCAACCCCGTCGTCAGCGCACGCAGATCACTGGCCACCGGTTGCTGGCGTGCAATGAGGTCGACCGTGCGCCGCTCGACATTCTCCCGAAGCGCGTCGACCGACACGTCACCGTCGATGACGCTTTCGGCAACGACGAGATCGCAATCGAGAAGCGCCTGGGTGGCGGCGGTGATGGCCCGACCAACAATGCTGGTCATCGCCACGAGCTGATCGGTGATCGAATCAAGCTCGTCGTGGTAGGCGTCGCGCACGCGACTGCTCCCGTTCACTCGGATCGTTGACCGCCACTTGGCGCGGCGATCCTCAGAGCAGGCTCGCCCACCCGAGTAGCCGGACGACGGAGCACAGGCAACGCGACCGCCAACGGAAGATGAACAATCGGCCAACGCGCCTCGCAGGACAGCGCCGGCGTTTGGAAGCCGCGTCCGGCGTCCCTACCATCACGGGTGTGCGGTCGAATCCAGCCGAGCCGGCGCCGGCGTCCGAGGCGGCTGCCGTTCTCGCGACCGTCGCGTCGACCCTTGAGACCGGCGTGATCTTGCTGGACGACGACGACGTGCTGCTCGCCAATGAGGCGGCCATCGCCCTTCGGGTGGTGTGGAGCAAGGAGCTCACGTCGCGGGCCCTTTCACGCATCGCTCGTGAGGCCCGCCGGGAGGGCGTTCGCATCACCCGCGACGTCGACCTTCCGTGGGGCGCGTCGTCTCGAGCCGTGCACGCGGTGGCCGCGCCCGTGCCGGGCACCGCACACGTCGTCCTGCTACTTACCGACCTGCAAGAAGCCCGGCGGCTCGAGGCGGTTCGACGCGACTTCATCGCGAACGTGTCACACGAGTTGAAGACGCCGATCGGCGCGATGTTGCTACTGGCCGAGGCGCTGCGCGACGCGGCCGACGACCCGGTCGCGCTGAAGCACTTCACCGACCGGTTGCTGCACGAGGCGGGCCGGATGTCGCGCCTCGTGCAGGAACTTCTCGATCTGTCACGCCTGCAGGGCGGGGAGCCACTGCCAGGCCTCGAACCAGTGCAGGTTGCCGACATCATCGCCGACGCCGCCGATCCCTTGCAGGTTCGCGCGGAGGCTGCGGGTATCGAGCTCGAAATCGGTGCTACGGAAGGACTTTCGGTCTTAGGCGATCAGCGTCAGCTAGTGACCGCTTTGACGAACCTGATCGAAAACGCCATCGCGTATTCGTCAGCCGGAGCGAAAGTCGGGATCGGAGCTCGACGACAACTCGACGACGCGGGCACCGAGACGGTGGAGATTTCGGTCAGCGACGAAGGTGTCGGTATCGAAAAAGCCGATCAGGAACGGGTTTTCGAGCGGTTCTACCGCGTTGACACCGCGCGGTCACGAGCGACCGGTGGCACCGGCCTCGGGCTCGCCATCGTCAAGCACATCATGAACAACCATGGTGGCCGGGTGACGGTCTGGAGCCGCATCGGTGTCGGCTCCACCTTCACGTTGCACCTCCCAACCGCACCGCATCAGGCCTCCGCTGCACTGGCCTTGGCGGACGACCGACACGAGGAAGGGCCGGAGCCGTGACGCAACTGCTCGTCATCGAAGACGAGGAGTCGTTCTCCGAGACGTTGTCCTACATGCTCACCCGTGAGGGATTCGAGGTGCGGGTCGCTGCTACCGGGCCGGCCGGGCTCGACGAGTTCGAGCGGCACGGCGCCGACCTCGTACTGCTCGACCTCATGCTGCCCGGGTTGCCCGGCACGGAGGTTTGCCGACGATTGCGCGAGCGCAGTGACGTACCCGTCATCATGCTGACGGCTCGCGACAGTGAAGTCGACAAGGTCGTCGGACTCGAGCTCGGCGCCGACGACTACGTGACGAAGCCGTTCTCCGCCCGCGAACTCGTGGCTCGCATCCGCGCCGTGTTGCGCAGGAGAAGCGATGCCGCCGAGGCGCCGGCGTCAGCTGCGGTCGAAGCCGGCCCGGTTCGGCTGGACGCAGACCGCCACGTCGTCACGGTGCGTGGTGAGACGGTTGTCCTGCCGCTGCGCGAGTTCGAGTTGCTCGAACTGTTGCTGCGGAACGCGGGCCGAGTGCTGACGAGGCACCAGCTGATCGACCGGTTGTGGGGCAGCGACTACGTCGGCGACACGAAGACGCTCGACGTGCACGTGAAGCGGCTACGCAGCCGGATCGAAGAATCCCCGGCGCGGCCACGACATCTCGTCACCGTGCGCGGACTGGGCTACAAGTTCGAGCCCTAACGGAACGCAACCCTTTCCTTACCCGACAGTTTCGGGCCTGAGCGCGAGGGTACCTCTCGGACGTCGCCGGCTTTGAGAGAAGCCGGCCCGTTCTGGGAGGCAATACATGGGAATCGGCGTCTCGGTGTTTCTCATCGCGATCGGCGCCATCTTGACCTTCGCCGTTCACGCGACACTGAGTGGCATCTCGATCCAGACGGTCGGCATCATCTTGATGATCGCCGGCGCGATCGGATTGCTCGTGACGTTGACGATTTTTGCACCGCGGAGGCGCACGAGCGTTACGGAAGAACGCGCAACAGGCGACCCTGTCGCACGCGACCGCGTCGTCGAGCGGCACGACGTTTACTGATCGAACAGACGAAATCCAAGTAATCGAATTATCGGAAAGCCAACCAATTTAGGGCGTTAGTCGCCTGTGTCCGTGGAGGACGAGATGGGTCTCATTCTGCTGGTCCTGCTGCTCGCGCTGATCTTCGGCGGGCTCGGTTTCGCACTGCACTGGCTGTGGATCATCGCCGTCGTGTTGTTCATCGCTTGGCTCGTCGGCTTCGGCTTCCGGTCGGGCAGCTCGCGCTGGTACCGGTGGTGATGTAGCCCGGGAGCACAAGCGCCGCCGGGGCGAAGTCGATCACGTAAAGAGTGCTGAACCCCCCGAGGAATGGTCTGCAGACCGTTCGTCGGGGGGTTCAGCCGTTCCAGGGCCCGAGTCGAGGCGACGACGCGGAGCTGCCCAGGAGTAATAAACATCGGGTCGGGTACGTCGGGGCCGTGACGACCCCGAAAACCGCCGAAACCCGCGAGGTGAGCGATGCGGGGGCCGGTGCGAAATCCGCGCGCGACGTCATCGTCTTGCCCGAGGCCGCAGAGCAGCGCCGGGTGACGATCGTCGCGACGCTCGCGGAGGAGTTCGCTGAGGTCGTACCGTCGGACGTCGTCGAACGCGTGACCGCGGCGGCCCGACATGCCCTGGAGAGATCTGGCATGCCGGCCACCCCGGAGGCTGTCGAGAAACTCGCGCGAGAGCGACTTCGGGCGAAGGCTGCTGCAGCAGGTGCGCGGCGTATCAGCTAGCCGCCGAACGCCAGACAGACCGCCACACACACAAAAGGCCCCGGCAGCCGCTCGGGGGTGCGGCGTGCCGGGGTCGGTCGGAATCACCATTCCATCCGCGGTGCTACCCGGTGGTCGGCCCCTCAACCGTGCGTCTTCGAATGGAGCGGTGCGAGCCAGGCAAGCGCCGCCACGGTCATCGCTTGCGTCCCGGTGTCGAGCGTCGGCTCCAGAACGGGCGCGAAGTGGGGCGAGTGGTTGGTCGGGATGTCTTTAGCGATGCGTCCGGCCACTGCCGCAGCGTGATAAGCGGCCGGGTCGATGCCGCCGATCCCCCAATAGGTGTAAGGGACCTTCAGCGCGTTGGGCACGTCGCTGAAGTCCTCGCTCGCGCTTTGCAGTGGGAGGTCGTGCGCACGCTCGCCGAAGAAGGCGTCGAAAGCTGCGCGAACCGTACCGGTCACCGTCGGATCGTTCTCAGTCTGCGGAAAGCGGTCGAAGAGCTCGAACTCGGGAGCCCTGGGCGAGCCGGATGCCTCGCATTCGGCCGTCACAATGCGTCGGACGGCGTCGAGAATCGTCGTCCGGGCTTGTTCGCTGTAGCTGCGGATGTTCAGCTCCAGCACCGCGTGATCGTCGATGACGTTGCTCTTCGTGCCGGCTCGGACGCTACCGACGGTCAACACGGCCGGCTCGGTCGGCGCGATCTCCCGCGAAACGACCATTTGCAGCCGGATCACAATCATCGAGGCGAGCACGACCGGATCGACCGACGCCTGCGGCATCGACCCGTGGGCACCGCGCCCGAAGACCGTGATGCGCATGCTGTCGGCGGCCGACAGCACCGCACCGGGACGGGTCGCGACCTGCCCGGCCGGAAAGACCAGAACATGCTGCCCGAGCGCGACATCGACGTCGCCCACCAACTCGGCGAGGCCGTCATCGACCATGGCTTGCGCGCCGTCGCCCGCCTCCTCCGCGGGCTGGAACAGCGCGACCACACGTCCCGCCCATTGCTGCGGCGCAGCGGCGAGCAATGCGGCAGCGCCGAGCAGGCAGGTCACGTGGACGTCGTGCCCGCACGCATGCATCACCGGCACCCGGACGCCGCCCGAATCGGTTGCCGTGACAGTGCTCGCGTAGGGCAGGCCGGTCTGTTCGCGCACCGGCAGCGCGTCCATGTCGGCGCGCAGCAGCACGGCGGGGCCGTCGCCGTTGTGCATCGTCGCGACGACGCCGGTGCCGCCGACGTGCTCGTGCACGTCGTAGCCGCAGCCGCGCAACCGCTCGGCCACCGCTGCGGCAGTGCGCACCTCCTGGTGCGACAGTTCGGGGTTTTGGTGCAGGTGGCGGTAGAACTCCTCCTGCCAGTCACGGATGCGGTCGAGCCCTGCGAGCACCGAGGCCGCCGCCGACTTCTCACTCATGGCCGGTTCTCCTTTTCGCCTCGGGCACCCCGGTGCAGGCGAACCGCTCGCAGCCGGGTGCGGTAGCGGGTGGGCACCACCCGAGCCGGTGACCAGGCGTCGGCGTTCGGCAGGATCCAGCCGCGCCACCTGGCGAGCAAGCACAAGCCCGCGCCGACCACCAGCGCGGCCAGCGTGCCGGCGGTCGGATAACCGTTGTCGTAAAGGATGACCAGCACTCCGCTCGCGACGGCTGCGCAGGTGGCGTACAGGGTGTTCCCGCCCAGTACCGCCGGAACCCGCCGCAGCACGATGTCACGCACGGCACCGCCGCCGACCGCGGTGATCGTGCCCAACAGGACGGCCGGCAGCCAGCCGAGCCCGGCGTCGAGCGTTTTCTGCGCCCCCGCCGATGCCCAACAGCCGAGAGCGAGGGCATCGACCACCGGCCACACGCCGTCCCACAACCGCCCCTCGACGCGCAGCAGGAACGTCAGTGCCGCACCGCCGAACGCGGTGAGCAGGTACGCGTAATCGGTCAGCGCGATCGGCGTGCCGTGCTGCAGGAGGGTGTCGCGGATGATGCCGCCACCGAGGCCGGACAACACGGCGAGGGCGACGAAACCGACCGGGTCGAGCCGCTCGCGGCGCGCGATCACCCCGCCGAGAACGGCGTTGGCGAAGACACCGGTGAGGTCGAGCGCCCGGAACAGGTCGGTCACCGCGACATTCGCCATCGGTAGGTGCCCACCTCCGACGTCGTCGAGACCCCGTAGGACCGACCAGGGAGAGCCGGCGAGGGGAATCGAACCCCTAACCTTCCGATTACAAGTCGGATGCGCTGCCAGATTGCGCCACACCGGCCGGACTGCTCGCCGATCCTAACGCCGCGCGTGTGACAGTAGTGACGTGCGCTTGCAGTTCGCGACGACCGCCGACCCCGGCGATCTCCTCGCCTTACCCTGGGCGACGCCTCTCGAACAGTGGCCCGCCGAGCGGCTCGTGTCGCTGCCGCGTGGCATCTCGCGGCACGTCGTCCGCTTCGTTCGAGTGTCTGGCACCGTCTACGCGATCAAGGAACTGCCCCAGCAAGTCGCCGACCGCGAATACGAGTTGCTTCGCGAACTCGCCAAGCGCGAGGTTCCCGTCGTCCGGGCTCGTGGGGTAGTGATCGAAAGAGTCAGTGCGGACGGCGAACCGCTCGACGCGGCGCTCGTGACCAAGCACTTGCGCTATTCGCTCCCCTACCGGGCGCTGTTCTCGCGGCGGCTCGATCCCGACCTCGCCGAGAAGCTGCTCGACGCGCTCGCGCAGCTCCTGGTGCGGCTGCACCTCGTCGGCTTCGCCTGGAAGGACTGCTCGCTGTCGAACACGCTCTTCCGGCGTGACGCCGGTGCCCTCGCGGCGTACCTCGTCGACGCGGAGACCGGCGAGCTGCGCAGCGCGCTCTCCGACGGGCAGCGGGCGCACGATCTCGACATCGCGTCGACGAATATCGCCGGCGAGATGTTCGATCTCGAAGCCGCAGGCTTGATGGCCGACACGGTCGACCCGGTCGAAGTCGCCGAGAGCGTCGTCTCCCGGTACCAGGCGTTGTGGTCGGAGCTCACCCGCACCGAGTTCGTGAACCCGAACGAGTGGTGGCGCATCGACGCCCGGCTGCAGCGATTGAACGACCTCGGCTACGACGTCGGCGAGGTCCAGCTCGTCGACGAACCCGGCGGCACCCGGCTGAAGCTGCAGACGCAGGTCGTCGAAGCCGGCCACCACCAGCGGCGGCTCTCCCAGCTCACCGGCCTGAACGTCGAAGAAAACCAAGCCCGCCGGCTGCTGAACGACCTCGACAGCTATCGCGCATGCGCCGTGCTGCCGGGCGTCGACGTCGACGAGGAAACCGTCGCGCGGCACTGGCTCTCCGACATCTTCGAACCGGTAACCGAGGCGGTACCAGCAGATTTGCGTGGCAAACTCGAGCCGGCCGAGCTGTTCCACGAAGTGCTCGTGCATCGGTGGTACATGTCGGAAGCGGCCGGCGGCGACGTCGGCATGGAAGCGGCGACGTCGTCTTACATCGCGAACGTGCTCAGATTCCGGCCGGACGAGCAGGCCGTTCTGGGTGCCCCGGCCGGTGACCTCGAAGCCGACCCGACAGGCTGATCAGCCGATCGCGCGGCGACGCGCGACTTCGTACAGCGCCACGCCTGCTGCCACCGACGCGTTGAGCGATTCGGTCGCGGCAGCGATCGGGATGCGGACGACGAGGTCGCACCGCTCTTGCACGAGCCGCGAAAGGCCTTTGCCTTCAGAACCGACGACCAACACGATCGGGTCAGTCGCCGCCTCGAGGTCGGTCAGATCGAGCGAACCACCGGCCGCAAGCCCGACGATCAGCAAGCCACGGTCGGCGAACGCCGTGAGGGCACGAGTGAGATTGGTCGCGCGCGCGATCGGCACTCTCGCGGCCGCGCCGGCCGAGGTCTTCCAAGCGCTGGCCGTCATCCCGGCCGCCCGGCGTTCGGGAATCAGCACGCCGTTGCCGCCGAACGCGGCCACGGACCGGACGACCGCACCGAGGTTTCGCGGATCGGTCACGCCGTCGAGCGCGACGATCAGCGGCACACCGGCCGAGAACGCGCGGTCGAGCATCTCATCGGGATGCAGGTAGTCGAACGCCGGCACCTGCAATACGAGACCCTGATGCACTGCGCCTGGCGCGTACTTGTCGAGTTCGCGACGGTCGGCGTCGAGCAGCGGCACATTGTGGCTCTTCGCGAGCTTGACGGCTTCGCGCACCCGCTCGTCCATGTCCATGCCGCCGGCAACGTAAAGCGCGGACGCCGGAACCCCGGCGCGCAACGCCTCGACGACCGGGTTGCGCCCGACCACGATTTCCGGGCCGCCGACGTCCGGCCTCGAAGTTCTGGTCGGACGCCGGGTGGTCGTCGGCCGACCGCCGGCACTCGGGCGGCCGCCTTTCGTCGCCGCCGCTCTGCTAGCAGCCTTCGCCCGGCGCGCTGCCGGATGCCCCTTACGCGCCTCGGCCGGCGGAGTGGGCCCGCGACCTTCAAGGCCTTTCTTGCGCTGACCGCCGGAACCGATCGCCGCGCCCTTGCGGTGTGAGCTTGGCTTGGCCCCCCGCCCGCCCTGGCCACCGCGCTTGCCACCTGCCACGATCAGTCCCTTCGCAGTTGCCAGCGCGCACCCGCGGGCGTGTCTTCGACGACGATGCCCGCCTCGGAAAGCTGGCTTCTGATCGCATCGGCGGCCGCGTAGTCCTTGCGCTCGCGAGCGCTCGCGCGCTGTTCGAGCGCAAGAGCCACGAGTGAATCGATAACCGCGCGCTCGTCTTGCCCGGTCTCGGTTTGCAAAGCGGCGTCGAGGCCCAGTACGTGGAGCATCGCGCGCACTTCTGCCAGCCGTTCGGAAACCCGCGGCTTGTCGGCCTCCGCCAGCGCCGCATTTCCTTCACGAACACTGTTGTGCAACACGGCCAGCGCCTGCGGTACGGCGAGGTCGTCGTTCATCGCGTCGACGAATTCCTGAGGCAGGCGTGCGATTTCGGCCTCCGCAAGCCCAACAAGCTCTTCAGCCCGGACGACGAAACCCTCGACGCGACGGTAGGCGGTCGCTGCCTCTTCGAGCAACGCCGGTGTGAAGTCGACGCTCGACCGGTAATGCGGAGCGGCCAAGTAATACCGCAGCTCGACTGCCCGCACCTGTTGCAGCAAATGCTGAATCGACAAGGTGTTTCCGAGCGACTTGCTCATCTTGTCGCCGCCGAGAGTGACCAGGCCGTTGTGCATCCAGAAGTTGGCGAACGCGTCACCTGCAGCGTGCGACTGCGCCTGCTCGTTCTCGTGGTGCGGAAACACAAGGTCGAGCCCGCCGCCGTGAATGTCGAACCCCGAGCCTAGATACTTGGTCGCCATCGCCGAGCATTCGAGGTGCCAGCCTGGTCTGCCCGCGCCCCAAGGCGTTTCCCACGATGGCTCACCGGGTCGGGCGTGCTTCCACAGCGCAAAGTCGAGCGGGTCGCGCTTGTTGTCGACGTCCGACTCACCTTGCTGCATCGACTCGGGATCCTGGCCCGACAGCGAGCCGTATTCGGGGAGCGACCGCACCGAGAAGTAGACGTCGCCGCCGTCGGCGTAGGCGTGGCCGTTCTCGATCAGCCGGCGCATCAGCACGATCATCTCGGGCACGTGGCCCGTGGCACGCGGGTCGACCGTCGGCGGCAAGCAGCCGAGAGCGGCGTACGCCTCGTCGAACAGCCGCTGGTTGCGGGCCGCGACCCGCCACCACGGCACGCCTTCGTCGGCCGCTACCTTGATGATCTTGTCGTCGATGTCGGTGACGTTGCGGCAGAGCACGACGTCGAGCCCATTCGCGCGAAGCCACCGAGCCAGGACGTCGAACGCAACCGCCGACCGCACGTGCCCGATGTGCGGGGGCGCCTGAACGGTTGCGCCGCACAGGTAGATGCCGACCTGGCCGGGCACCAGCGGCTCGAAGTCACGCACCCGCCGGGACGCGGTGTCGTAAAGGCGCAAAGTCACGGCCCCAAGCCTAGGGCGTCCGGCCGGGTGCCTCCCCAGTCGATCACGTTCAGGGGGTTTAACCCCCCGAGGAACGGTCTGCAGAGGTGTCCTGGGGGGGGCTACACCCCCTGAACGTGATCGAACTCCAGCCCGGGAGGCGTCAGGACACGCGGTAGACCACGGCGGTCGCAATTGCGGCCACGCCCTCGCCGCGGCCGGTCAGACCGAGCCCGTCGGTTGTCGTGGCAGACAGGCTCACCACAGCGTTAATCGCCTCCGCAAGCACGCGCTGTGCTTCGGCACGCCGCGCGCCGAGCCGCGGACTGTTGCCGATCAGCTGCACCGACACGTTGCCGATCTTGAATCCGGCCGCACGCACCCGCTTCGCCGTCTCGGCGAGCAGCGCGACGCCCGATGCCCCGGCCCAGGCGGGATCGCTAGTGCCGAACTGACCCCCGAGATCTTCGAGCCCGGACGCCGACAGCAGCGCGTCGCACGAAGCGTGGGCGACCACATCGCCATCGGAATGACCAGCCAGGCCAGTCTCGCCCGGCCAGAAGATCCCAGCGACCCACAGTTCGCGGCCGGTCTCGAACGGGTGGACGTCGACGCCGATCCCCACCCGCGGTACAACGGATTCAGAGGGCACCGTTGGCCCGCCGTTCCGCCAGTACCGCCTCGGCCAGCAGCAGGTCAACCGGGCGGGTGATCTTGAAGGCCTCGGTCGACCCGGGGATCACGACGACCGGCCGCCCGAGCCGTTCGACCAGCCCGGCGTCGTCCGTCGCGAAGTGGTCGGCTGCTGCATGAGCCTCCGTAAGTGTCGCGCGGTCGAACCCCTGCGGCGTTTGAATCAACCGGAGGTCGGTTCGTGGGAGCGTTTCGGCCACCGGTTCGATCGAGCCCTCTCCGATTCCGACCCGCTTGACGGTGTCGGCCGCCGGCAGGCCAGGCACGACCGCACAATGGCCGGCCAGTACCGCACCCGCCACTGAGTCGACGAGTTCGCTCGGTGCGAGCGGGCGCGCAGCGTCGTGCACGAGCACGGTGTCGACGTCGGCCGGCAAAGCAGCAAGAGCACGCGCCACAGAGTCCTGCCGCTCGGCACCGCCGGCGACCACCATCACCTCGGCACCTACGTCGTGCAGCGCAAGTAGCGCCTTGACGTCAGCCACACCGTCGGCCGGCGCTGCAACAACGACGAGGTCGACGAGCCGCGCCCGCGACAAGGCCCGGACGGCATGGACGAGCATCGGTACGCCACCGAGTTCGCGCAACGCCTTAGGTTGACCCGGACCGAGTCGCTCGCCGCGGCCGGCAGCAGGAACGATCGCCGCAACGGTCACGACACTCGGCCGTTGCCGCCACTGCCGACACTGCCGACACTGCCGACACTGCCGACACGCGCGACCGCCGGATGGGTCGCCGGGCTCGTTGCCGTCGGGTGCAGCGGCTGGGCGAAAACCATGCGACCGTTGGCTGTGGTGAGCACGCTTGTGACCCGCACGCTTACTTCCTCGCCGATGCGATCTCGCGCGCGCTCGGCCACGACCATCGTGCCGTCGTCGAGATAGCCGACCGCCTGGCCTGCTTCCTTACCCGGCCGCAGAAGATGGACGACGACGTCGTCGCCGGCCGACACGGGCGGCCGAAGCGCGAGCGCCAGACCATGCAAGTTCATGACGTGGACGCCGGCCAGCGCGGCAACCTTCGCCAGATTGGTGTCGAGCGTGAGCAGCGGGAGCTGCCGGTCGAGGCACAGCCGCACTAGCTTGGCGTCGACCTCGGCTACCGCCGGCACGTCGTCGTCAAGCACCTCGACGACGACGCCGGGCTCGCGCTTGAGCGCCTCGAGCGTGGCGAGGCCGCGCCGCCCTTTCGCGCGACGCAAGTCGTCGCCGGCGTCGGCGAATGCTTGCAACTCACCGAGCACCGGCGACGGAATCAACAAGGTGCCGTGCAGGAATCCCACACGTGCGACGTCGAGAATGCGGCCGTCGATCGCAACCGATGTGTCGACGATGCGCGGCAACGACGAGACCGCTACCGGCCGCGGCGCCATGCCGGCATGCGACCCGAACAGTCGCAACATGTCTTCACGCCGGACGGCGCCCATGCGGTAGCCCAGCAGCACCATGACAGCGACCGTGAAACCGAAGAGCGGAAAAGCAAGAACAGGCTGGACGACGAGGAAGACCCACCACGAAACGCCGGCGCCGACCAGAGCACCGATCGCCGCACCGAACACCCCAGCCACCAGTTGCTCGGCGGAGACTTCGCGCAACGACCGCTCGGTGCGGCCGACAACGGTAACTGCAGTGCGGCCGACGACGCCGCCGATGACATAGCCCACGCCCGAACCGACGATGACGCCGACGGCCACGCCGTTGAACGGGCCGAGGACCGACTCGCTCTTGTCGAGGTGTTGAGAGACCTGGTAGCCGACACCGGCACAGAACAAGACGACGAACAACCGCAGCAGGTCAACGACGCTGCTGGGCGCGCCCTTCTTCGCGGTCATCTCTAGCTCCGAGCTCGGCCGTCAGGCCGGCCCGGCCTCACGGAGTCAACGTCGCCGAATCGATCCAGGATGATCCTGAACGATCTCCGGCGCGCCGCCCCATGCTAGGCGCACCCGGGCGCATGCCTCAGGTTTGGCGTGCGCGGGCGCCACGACTCAGGAGGCGAGCACCTCGTCGAGGATCGCTTCGGCCTTGTCTTCGTTAGTGCCTTCGGCAAGTGCAAGCTCGCTCACAAGGATTTGACGCGCCTTTGCCAGCATCCGCTTCTCGCCAGCCGACAGGCCACGCTCGCGATCGCGGCGCCAAAGATCGCGGACGACCTCGGCGACCTTGTTGACGTCGCCCGAGGCGAGCTTCTCGAGATTGGCCTTGTAGCGGCGCGACCAGTTGGTCGGCTCCTCGGTGTGCGGCGCGCGCAGCACCTCGAAAACCCGATCCAGACCGTCTTGACCGACGACGTCGCGCACTCCCACGAATTCCGCGTTTTCGGCGGGCACCCGAACCGTGAGGTCGCCCTGCGCGACCTTTAAGACGAGGTAGATCTTTTCCTCGCCGTTGATCACACGGTTTTCGATAGCTTCGATCAGAGCAGCCCCATGATGGGGATAAACGACCGTCTCGCCGACCTGGAATGTCATGTGGCACAAACCCCTTCCGCCGCATCGAGAATACCACGCGGAACCGGCTCGTGCCGGGGTCAGTCTTTGCATTACCGCAGGTCAGAGGCCTATTGACCTGACAGAGGGCTTGACAACTAGCCTTCGATGTGCCGTCTCACCGCTCGCCACTGACGCGTCGAGAGCGGATACTGAGCTGTATGGCTGACCGCGCGATGCAAGCACCGCAGGGGTGCAAGTCGTGAGTGACAGCCCGGTCGAGCCACCCTCCGGAAGCGAGGGATTCAGCGACGGAGCGGGCGATGGTCCGCACGCGTCGTTCGTCGTCCCGGACGATGCTCGCGAGTTAGCCCGCGACGTCGAAGCGTGGCGACGCGAGGAGCGCTGGGCGCGCCGGCGCCGCCGGTTCGAACGGTTGTTCTTCCTGCGGCGGGCTCGCGATCGCGGCGTACCGGCTCCCGTGGTCGCTCTGGTGCTCATTTCGGTCGCGCTCTTCGGGGCGACGATCACCTTCCTCACGCCGCACGGAGTCAGACCTGTGACGCCACCGGTGGCGTTGCGGCTCGCTGCCCCGGCAGCATCGGCCGGCACCACTGGCGGGCTACTGCCAGACGATCAGCTCACGGCATCCAACGGTGTCGCGAGCGCACGCGACCTCAGACCCGGCCTCGTTGCCATCCTCGGGCCAGGCTGCGATTGCGCGCACGCGGTCGCCGCGCTGAGCCGTGAGGCGAGCCTCAGCGCGCTCGCGGTCTATGTCGTCGGCACCCCGCCGCAGGCCGATCAGGTCGACCAGCTGATCCAGATCAGCCGCTCGAACGTGCACGGGCTCATCGACACCAGCGGTCAGTTGATCGCTGCGTACGAGCCGCACGGCCTGACCGTCGTCCCCGTCCATGCCGACGGCGTCACTGACGCTGTGGTGCGCGACTACACCGAGAAAACACCCCTCGGCGCGGAGCTGGTTTCGCTGAAGCAGGCAGGGCCGCAATAGGGCGCCGCGGCCTGCTCGTTACGCTACGGCCGTATCGGCAGCCGAAGGGAACAGGTCGTGACCGCGCGCAGAACCCGACCCGCGAAGCGCTCCATCAGCGCCCTCGCCACCGCCTCGCTTGCCATCGGCTGCGCGGTCGCAGTCGCCGGCTGCGCGACCACCTTCGGTTCACCGACCCGCCACGCGGTCGCCAACCTGCAGGCCACCAGCATCGACGTCGGGCCCAACCTGACGATCGACGGTTTGATCGTCGCCCTGCCGAACGGCACCACGGCGAACAAGGGTGACGTCGCGTATATCGAGTTCAACGTAACCAACCAGGCGAAGCAGGACGACGAGTTGCAGAACGCGTCCGCCAGCGCCGTCGCGCCCGCCTCGAGCCCGTCGGGCGAGCCGCAGAGCGGGTCGCCGGCGCCGAGCGAATCGAGCGCGTCGACCAGCGGGTCCCCCCTGTCGGCGCAGCCGCTCCCAGTCGGGCCAACCAAGATCCCCGGCGGCACGGCGGCGTTGCCCGGCACGGCCCGGCTCGTCGTTGCGCTGATGTCGCTGTCGCAGCCGTTGTCGCAAGGCGATGCAGTGCGGGTCAGCCTGCAGTTCGCCAACGCGGGCGCGGTTGACGACGTGCTCGTGCCGGTGTGGGGCAGCGACTACGTCGGCAGTTCGTTCCTGCCGAGCGCGCCGCCGTCGTTGCCGAGCTCCGAGTCGCCGAGCCCGGCGGTGTCTGGCAGTGCCCCGGCATCGGCGCCGGCGAGCAGCTCGCCGAGCGCCGCGTCGTCCAGCTAGCGACCCTGATTCGCGACGGCGGCCGCTGCAGTCGCTGCCGCCTCGGGGTCGAGGTATTCGCCGCCCGCCACGATCGGCCGCATCGCTTCGTCGAGCCGGTAGACGAGCGGAATGCCGGTCGGGATGTTGAGTGCTGCGATGTCGTCGTCCGAAATCTGGTCGAGGTGCTTCACGAGCGCGCGCAGCGAATTTCCGTGCGCAGCAACCAAAACCGTCTTGTTCGAGACGAGGTCGGGGACGATCGAGTCGTACCAGTAGGGCAGCATGCGACCGACGACGTCCTTGAGGCATTCGGTGCTGGGCTTCAACTCGGGCGGCAGGGTCGCGTAACGCGGATCGGCGGCCTGCGAGTATTCGTCGTCAGCGGCGATCGGCGGCGGCGGCACGTCGTACGACCTGCGCCACAACATGAACTGTTCTTCGCCATAGGCCTCGAGAGTGGCTTTTTTGTCCTTGCCCTGCAGGGCGCCGTAGTGCCGCTCGTTCAACCGCCAGGTGCGCTTCACCGGCAGCCACAGCAGGTCGGCCGCATCGAGCGCGATGTTCGCGGTGCGGATCGCGCGCCGCAGCACCGAGGTGTGCACGACGTCCGGCCGGAGGTTGTGCTGGGCGAGCAACCGGCCGCCGTTCGCCGCCTCCGCCTCACCCTTCGCCGACAGGTCGACGTCGACCCAGCCGGTGAACAGGTTCTTCGCGTTCCACTCGCTTTCGCCATGGCGCAAGAGCACGAGCGTGTAACCGGACGACGAGTGCTGTGACGAATTCGGCATGCTTCAAGCCTGCCAGACCGACCGGCCCCAACCGCCAACGGGTTGCGGCTTAGCCGAGCCCTGCCCGCTTGCGATGGCGGCCGCCTGCCCCGGCGATTGAGCGCGCGGCAGGTGGCTCGCTTTCGGTGATGCGCGAGAAGGCGCGCAGGTTCTCGACCGACTCGCCATGCGACATACGCCACTGCCATTCGCGACGGATGCTGTCGGCGAAGCCGATCTCGAGCGCCGCGTCGAACGTTTCGTCGGCGTAAGTGAGCACGCACCCGAGCAACCGGTCGATCTCGTCCGGCGTGACGGCAAGCAACGGCAGCCGGCCGATCAGGTAGACGTCGCCGCGCGCGTCGATCGCGAAGTGCACGCCGTACATGCGGCCGTTGCGCTCGAGCAGGAAGCGGTAGAACTCCTCGGGGTTCTCGTCAGGTTTGCGCACGAAGAACGCCTCGACGAGCAGGCTCTGGTCACCGACCACGAGCCGCACGGCGGTGAGCAGCCGATGCGTGCCTTCGAGCTTGACGACGTACGCCGAACCACCGGCATCGTCGTAGCGAACATCACGGTCGTCGAGTGTTGCCCGGATCACCTCGGCGATCTCGGTGCGGGCGAGCCAGCTCATGGACGGTTACCTACCCAGCGCGACGGACATCCCCTCGCCGGTGCGCCGGTCGACCCCTGCGAGCCGCTCAATTCGGTCGAGAGCCACCCCAGCGATCGCGTCGGCGTACACGTCGAGCACACCCTCGACCGTACGGTCCCAGCTGAACTTCGTGGCGTGTTCGACCGCAGCTGTGGAAAACGAGCGCCGCATGGCGTCGTCCGTAATGAGGTTTGACAGCACGTCGGCGTACGACTGGGCTCGGTGCTCATCGACGAGGACGCCGGACACCCCATCGGCGACCGCGGTGACCAAGCCGCCGACCTTGGCGGCGACCACCGGCGTGCCGCAGGCTTGCGACTCAAGCGCCACGAGCCCGAAGGATTCGCTGTACGACGGGACGACGGTGACGGTGGCCGCTCGGTAGAAGTCGGCGAGCCGCTCGCCACTGGCAGGAGGCTCGAACCGCACGAGGTCGCGTACGCCGTGCTTGCGGGCGAGCTGGTCGAGATAGTCGGGCTCGCTCGTCACGGCACCGCTCAGGCCGCCGACGACGACGGCGTGGAGGCGATCGCGCAGCCGCGGATCCTGCTCGACCATGAGCGCGAGTGCACGGATCAGCAGATCGGGTGCCTTCAGCGGCTGGATGCGCCCGACGAACAACAGCACGTCGCGATCGACCGGCAGGCCGAGGCGGCGGCGCGCGTCAGCCACCGAACCCGGCGCGTAGAGCGCAAGATCGACGCCGGGCGGCACGACCGCGACGTTCTCGGGCGCTGCGTCGTAAAGCTCAACGAGTTGCCGAGCTTCGGCTTCGGTGTTGGCCACCAGGCGATCGGCCGCCTCGACGACCTGCGCCTCGCCGATCGCTCGCGCGGAAGGCTCGGGCGAGTCGCGGTCGGCAAGGGCGGCGTTCTTGACCTTGGCCATGGTGTGCATGCTGTGCACGAGCGGCACGCCCCAGCGCTCTTTGGCCAGCCAGCCGACCTGGCCCGACAGCCAGTAGTGCGAGTGCACGATGTCGTACCAGCCGGGTTCGCGCGCAGCCTCGGCGCGCAGCACCGCCGCGGTGAAAGCACAGAGCTGAGCCGGCAGCTCGCCCTTCGGAAGGGGCTCGAGCGGGCCGGCCGCGACGTTGCGGACTGTGAAGCCTGCCTCAGCACGTTCGACTGCAGGCACGTCGCCGGACGTCGCTCGGGTGAAGACCTCGACCTCGACGCCCATCGCCGACAGCCGGCGAGCGAGCTCGCTGATGTAGACGTTCATGCCGCCTGCGTCACCGACCCCCGGCTGCTCCATCGGCGAGGTGTGCAGGCTCAACATCGCGACCCGCCGCACCGGAGGCTGGCGGCGGCGACTCAGCGGGGTGACAGACGGTCGGTTCGACGGGCGGCTGACGAGACGCGGATCGACCTGGGCCACGACGTGATCCTCCCTGGACGCTGCGAGTCGGCTTCCTCCGGCAACCGCAACGATCAAATTCGACGGCCGATTCCCGCTGGCCAGGTCTGGTCCTTGTTCGCCTGCGAAGATGCCCCCATGGATGCGGAACGAACCCGCCCGGTAGCGGTCGTGACCGGTGCGAGCAGCGGCATCGGCGCGGCGACCGCCCGGCGGCTCGCGGGCGACGGCTTCGATGTCGTCTGTGCGGCGCGCCGGGTGGAGCGTCTCGAGACGCTCGCCGCGGAGATCGGCGGCCGGGCGGTCCAGCTCGACGTCACGTCACCGGCCTCGGTGGCGGCGCTCGCGGCCGACGTGGCGCGGTGCTCGCTGCTCGTCAACGTGGCCGGTGGGGCGATCGGCCTCGAGCCGATCGCGAACGCCGACCCCGACGACTGGCAGGCGATGTACGACGTCAACGTGATCGGGGTGCTGCGGGTCACCCAGGCGTTGCTCCCGGCGCTAATCGCGTCGGGCGCGGGTCACGTCGTCGTGGTCGGCTCGACCGCCGGCCACCTCGTCTACGAGGGAGGTGGCGGCTACGCGGCCGCCAAGCACGGCGCCGCCGCACTGGCCGAGACGCTGCGCCTCGAGCTGTGCGGCCAGCCGGTACGAGTCACCGAAGTTGCGCCGGGCATGGTTCGCACCGACGAGTTCGGGCTGGTGCGCTTTCGCGGCGATGCCGAGCGCGCGGCCAAGGTCTACGAAGGAGTCGACGAGCCGCTGACCGCCGACGACATCGCCGACTGCATCGCCTGGTGTGCAACCCGGCCGGCCCATGTGAACGTCGATCTGCTCGTGGTGAAACCTCTGGCGCAGGCGGCGCAGCACAAGGTGCACCGCACCTCATGAACCGC
>Ga0157370_10001510_pt1 | contig 28730 bp, 34 predicted proteins | sample C35metaG_FD_113463 | JGI IMG/M metagenome (GOLD analysis project Ga0157370, IMG submission 113463) | Corn rhizosphere microbial communities from Kellogg Biological Station, Michigan, USA - C3-5 metaG | ecosystem: Host-associated > Plants > Roots > Rhizosphere > Soil | place: USA: Michigan...
CTGTCCTCCCACACCCCGATTGTGTAGGGGTATTTGAGTGATCATGTTTGAAAGGCCCGTGGTTGCTGGCTGTAATGCCCACATGCATTCGATTGCATAAATGCATAAATGGCATTGAATGGCATGGGTTGGCGTCCGATTTGCCCCATTTTTGCCCCACACGTTTCAGCGTGCATGATCCTTCCGTAGGAGAACACTGAGCAACATCGCAAAATGCGAAGCTGCATCGCACTTATCACTCGTTAAGTCTTACGCGTCACTCAAGCCAAGCACACATTGAACTATCGACGTGTCGCATGTGATCAAACGAGCGGGGCTTGCAAACCAAGATAATTGTAGTCAACACCTCTAGGTGAGACAGTCTCTCCCTTAGGAACGCTTTCAGAACGTGCGAGACAGCCATGATTGTGGTAGTAATTGCTCTCCCCATATCAAGCGCATGATTCCCAGTTTTTCGGCAACCCCGTAAATAAGGATATTGAATGTTCAGTGCCCCCCTAAAGCCTGAAGAAGTTTTTACGCCTCGCCTGGCTGAGGTCAACAATGAGATGTACGTTTCTCGACCTCACCTAGAGAAGGCTCTTACGACCTCATTACGCGGTCATCTGCACATGGTGATCCATGGCGAAAGTGGCACGGGCAAATCTTGGCTTTACAAAAAAACGTTCAGGGATTTAAAAGTCCCTTTCATGGTAGCCAATCTTGCAAACGCGTCTCGTATGGGCAGCATCTCTGCTGAACTCAAGAACCTCATTGATCGAGATGGCGAATCAGCAAAAACCGCATATTCCGAAGCTAAGACTGCCGAGATTAACGCAGCTGTCGCAAAAGGTGGACTCGCTCACACGGGTCAATACTCTATTGGTCAAATGGAACCGTTCGAAGCATGCCTACGTAGCCTTCACAGAAAGTCGAAGGGTCAAAGTTCTGTTTTAGTTTTTGACAATTTGGAGGCTGCGTTTACTGAACCACTGCTCAAAGAGTTAGCAGACTTATTAATACTTTGCGACGACGAAAGATATGCCACTTACAAGGTAAAAATTCTGATCGTTGGAGTTCCTAGCGGAATCAAAGAGTATTTTTATAAAACTCCTCACCACTCGACTGTTGCTAATAGGCTTTCTGAGCTTCCGGAAGTTCACCGTCTTGAGCCTGCGGAGTGCGATGCGCTTGTAGTTCGAGGCTTTGGCCAAAAGCTTAAGTACCAATTGGATAACTCAGCTAGTCTGCTAAAGCATGTGGCATGGATCACAGACCGAGCGCCCCAGGTCGTACATGAATACTGTTTGGAACTCGCATTTGTCTGTGAGGAAAGCAAGAAGGTAGACGCTGCCAGCATAAGCATCGCTGACGATACATGGTTAAGCAGATCGCAGTTCCACTCTTACGCAGTCGTTGAGTCGCACATGAACGAACGCGATACAAAAGCGGGCCGTAGAAATCAAACTCTGTACGCGCTTTCGTTGTGTGAGGGCGAACAATTCAAAGCGCCAGAAATAGAAGACATTCTTCGGAGTGAGTTTCCTGTATCTACTGGCTCAACAGCGCTAAATATGCCGCAAGTGTTATCGCAGCTTTCATCAGGAGAACGCCCTCTTATCAGAAGGTCGCCAAAGGGAGATGCTTTCACGTTTACTGACCCGAGATACAGAATGGTACTTCGCGCCATGCTCAGAAAAAATGAAGAGCGTGTTGAAAAGAAACCCATATCGCGCAAATAAACGTGATGTGCTTCCTGTGCGCGGATCTCTGCAGATACGCGCATTTTCTGATTAGTTGGAGTTAACCCGCCATATTTGATCGAGCCTGGTCGTGAAACTTTGGCTCATCATCCCGCGCCTCATGCCCCAAACAGGATTAGTGGGCACACAGGCCGAGCGCAACGTGCCCCTACCCCATCGCTCATTGATCTGGTCCATGACTGTCATCACCCGAGTCGCCTCCGCTGGCTGTGATATAGCAAACAAATCATCCGTGTATTCGCCAGGCTGGCAGAGGCCAAGCAACATCACCTCAGCCTTGCTGTACTTAAAGCCTGGTCGAAAAATCCGATCAAGCGCACTCACCGCTGCTTGAGTAAGCAGGCGCACGTCGTCGGTGGGATACGGCATATCCACGACCACCCCATTGGCATACTTCATCTCCTCCGGACTGAACATGCCCGTGCGAATGCACACGCGCACCTTCTTGCACAGTGAGTTCTGAGCACGCAATTTCTCAGAGGCACGCATCATGTAGGTAGCCACCGCCTCTTTGATGGGCGGCAACTCCGTCAGCCTCATACCGAACATGCGGCTACAGCAGATCTCCTGCTTCGGCGGATCCGGCTCATCCAGCTCCATGCAAGGCGTGCCGCCCAACTCCCTTGCCGTCTTCTCGATCACAATGCTGAACTTCTTACGGAGCGTCCACGGATCGGCCTTAGCCAGGTCCATCGCCGACTTGATACCCATGGCATCAAGATGAAGTTTCATCTTGCGGCCAACGCCCCACACTTCCGCCACGTCTGTATTGCGCAGCACCCAGTCACGCTTGACCGGATCGGTGATGTTGACCACCCCACCGGTTTGGGACTGCAAACGTTTCGCGGTGTGGTTTGCCAGCTTCGCCAGGGTCTTTGTGTGAGCAATACCAACCCCAACAGGAATGCCGGTGCAGCGAAGTACCTGAGCGCGAATCTGTCGGCCTAAGGCATCCAGCTCACCGATACCAGTCAAGTCGGCGAACGCCTCATCGATGCTGTACACCTCAACGGCCGGTACCATCGCCTCGATCAGGCTCATCACACGCTCGCTCATGTCGCCGTACAGCGCATAGTTGGAAGAAAACGGGACAATGCCGTGCTGCTTGAGCTTGTGCTTGATCTGGAAATACGGCTCGCCCATCTTGATAAAGGGCTTGGCGTCGTAACTACGGGCGATGACACAACCATCATTGTTGCTCAGCACCACGATGAGCACCTTCGCCAGGTCGGGCCGGAATACCCGTTCGCAACTGGCATAGAAGCTGTTGCAGTCGATCAGTGCGAAGGTTGGCTGCTGCTTAGACATGACTGCGCACGGTGCTGGTAATCACGCCCCAGATCGATAGCTCGTCGCCTTCGAGAACGTAGCGTGCCGGGAACTTGGGGTTTTCGGAAAGGAGGACCACCTCCCGGCCACGCTTGCATAGGCGCTTGCAGACGGGCTCATTGTTCAGCAGTGCCACCACCACATGCCCGTGGATCGGCTCGATGGCACGGTCCACTACGGCCAGGTCACCATCGAAGATCCCGACGCCCTGCATGCTCTCACCGGTGATTGCTACCAGGTACACGTGGGGCGCACGGATATTCAGGACCTCATCCAAGGAGATGTGCTGCTCAATGTGATCCGCTGCCGGCGATGGAAATCCAGCCGGGACCTGAAACGAACACAACGGCAACTTCGCGCCGACCTCAGCGATGGGACCTAGAATGGTGAAGCTCATGATGCGCCCTTTTACATTTACTGTATGAATGTACAGTTAACGTTGTAGGACGCTTGCGGTCAATTTTTCTGTAGGGGATTTCGACAAGCGGAGAGGTGCGTATGTGTGGGCGATTCGTGCAGTACGAAGGGATGGCGATCTTCATTGAAGAGCTGAGCCCACAGATAGACCTGTTCAGCGGGTATGACGCTCAGCCTATTGATCGCTACAACGTCGCACCGTCAACGCGGGTGCAGGTTCTACACACAGATGAGGATGGGCTACATATCGATGCAGTCAAATGGGGATGGGCGCCGTTCTGGGCGAAGGGTAAGCGCCCGGATCCGATTAACGCTCGGGTCGAGACGGTCACCACGGGGAAGTTCTTTAAACAGCTCTGGCCGAATGGCCGAGCCCTGGTGCCGAGTGAAGGGTGGTATGAGTGGGTCAAAGACCCTGACGATCCGAAGAGAAAGCAGCCCTACTTCATTCGCCTGAAGAGTCAGAAGCCTATGTTCTTTGGCGCGCTCGCCCAAGTTCACCCTGGCCTGGATCCCCACATGGACGATGGGTTTGTGATCATCACCGCCGCCAGTGATCAGGGCATGGTGGATATCCATGACCGAAAGCCACTCGTGCTATCACCGGCCTGCGCCAAGGAATGGCTTGATCCAAGCCTTAGCCCCGAGCGGGCTGAAGAAATAGCGCGCGAATGCTGCCAACCAACTGGTGATTTTGAGTGGTACCCCGTAGGCAAAGAGGTGGGTAACGTTAGAAATCAGGGGCCCGCCTTGATTCTCCCACTGGATAAAAATTAGGCAGACCCTCGTTATCAGCAGCACAAGCAGCATTAGAAATTTTAGCCGCTAAAATTGCTCTATCATTGTCCATGGACAAGTTAAGCTAAACCTTGCAGCAAACTCAACGCTGCCTGAACAATTCCTTCATTCCTTCATTCCTTCATTCCTTCATTCCTTCATTTCGTTAATTCGTTAATTCGCTAATTCGCTAATTCGCTAATTCGCTATTTTGTGACGTTGTGACGTTGTGACGTTGTGACGTTATGATTTTGTGACTTTATGATTTTGCACACTTATGCACTTTGTACCTTCGCACTTTTGTACCTTGGTACCGCCATCCCACTCAAGTGAGCGTACGTAAAAACGTAAATGCGCAAATACGTAACAACGTAAATGCGTAGGTACGTGGATACGCTAATACGTATTTACGTAGACACGGCCACCTCACGCAAAAGCACTCACACCCAGTAAAATCAGGCATCAGAGTGCTCACCACGACCGAACCACTCAGGGTTTCGCCACTTAACACTCCACCGGCCAGCAAGAACCAAAACTTACGAAGGCAAAAATAAAACAGCTACGCAGTATTGACTTAAAAGCCGCCTCCGACTTAGTCTAAAAAGCACTTGCCGAATGGCAATAAACTCTCGACCAAGATTAAAGCACTGCAATATTTGTGGCGCGCTTCTGTGCCTTACAAATGCAAAAGCACGACTAGCTTGATCGAGAGCCCGACGCCCCCAGACGCTAAACTTGGACATTAAACATCAGCCCCAATGGAGGCTGACGCCACCACAGAGATCATTTTATGAAGCGGATCGCATTAGTTATCGCCGTTGCAAACGCTCTAGTTGCCCTACGCAAAGTCTGGGAGCTATTTAAGCCATGAAACCCATGTAGTCCAAGTAAAGGACTCCCCCTTCTGAGACACTAAAACAGAGAGCCCAAGGCATCTGGCTGCCAGTTCATGATCACCAACTCGCCGCTCACCTCAGCCTTCCCCTGTCGCTGGTTGGCTGTGGTGTAGCGGATGCCCAACGTCTCAAAATGGAAGCCATCAAACACCCGCCGGATATCGGGATGATCGTTGATACTGACCATCACCTTGCCTTTACACCGTCGCATGAAGTCGGCCATGCGCTCGTAGTTTTCAAAGGGGAAATCCACGCCATAACCTGCCGTCTGCCAGTAAGGCGGGTCCATGTAGTGGAAGGTATGGACACGGTCGTAGCGTTCCGCGCATTCAAGCCAGGGCAGGTTCTCAACGTAGGTGCCGGACAGACGCTGCCATGCTGCAGAGAGGTTCTCCTCAATCCGCAGCAGGTTGATGGCCGGGCCAGTGGTGGCGGTGCCGAACGTCTGCCCGGTGACCTTGCCGGCGAAGGCATGATGTTGCAGGTAGAAAAACCGAGCGGCGCGCTGGATGTCGGTGAGGGTTTCAGGGCGGGTTATCTTCTGCCACTCAAACACCTGCCGGGAGCTGAGCGCCCATTTGAACTGGCGCACGAACTCTTCTAGGTGGTTCTGCACGACGCGGTAGAGCGTCACCAGGTCGCCGTTGATGTCGTTGAGGACTTCAACCGGCGCGGCCTGTGGACGCATGAAGTAGAGCGCGGCGCCGCCGGCGAAGACTTCGACGTAGCATTCGTGGGGTGGGAAGAGCGGGATAAGGCGGTCGGCCAGGCGGCGTTTGCCGCCCATCCAAGGGATGATGGGTGTGGACATGTGAAAGCAAGACCTTTGCTGTATGGATAAACAGTGCTAGGCTCGCTCCGCTTTGTGCACGAAGCAGGAGCCTTGGCTGGACTTGCAGGGACATTCTGCGGGGAAGGTGGCCGGGCTGGATGTTGACGCATCCGGCCCGGTCGCTCCTTTTACTTCGGTGTAGAGACTTCTTTTGCGTAGGCCTGACAGGCCCGCAGTGCGATCAGTCCTTGGTCGCCGGCATCGGTGATGCCGATAATTCGTTGAGCATGCGCTGGGTCAAGTTGGGCTCTTGTGGGGCCATGAACCACGCGGCCGGTGGCGGTGGTGGTTGGCACTGCACAGCTGCTGGTGGCTTCGGTGGCGGCGAGAACGACTGACAGCCGCAGATCAGCAGTAGCCAGGCGATCACGCAGACGAGCCTGCTTTGTTTGCTCATCGGTCAATTCCTTGTGATGGGTTTCATCGTTGTTGTGCAGGCGCTGCTCCAGGGCGAAGCGCTTGTCCTGCTCTTTGCGCTGCAAGGCGGCAGCGGCTTGGGATAACTCGCCGAGGGTGTCGGCATGGAGCCGGGCCTGGTGCTCCAGCTGCTTGCCGTAGCGCCAGTCTTGAGCGGTCCAGGCCAGGGCAGCGGATCCGGCGACCAACATCACCAGCAACAGGCCGACTGCCGCAATCCGGTATTGCATGGGGATCAGGTTGAAGAGACGCATAACACCGTCCTCGCCCTGGCCCATAGTTGCAGCCGTTCCTCCAGGCCGTTGAGGCCGCCGTTGATCCGTCGGGTGATGGTGTTGAATTGCTCTTGATCCGCGAGCGCGTTCAATCCGTTTATCGACCAGAACCACGCGGCCGACTCAGCAGCCCATTGCGGCAATTCGAGCAGTTCCGGCGTGCGCAGCAATCGCTCATCACCAAACAACGCCAGACTGCAGCGCAGGTAGTTGTCGTGGCCGGTGATCTGGATCAGCCCACGGCCGCGATAGCGTTGGCCGTCACCATCGGCAGTCGGCGTGTTTCCCAGCTTGGCGGCCAGCGAGCCGGTGTCGTACTTGCTGAGGTATTGATCGCTCCCCAGTTCACGCACGTACTGCAGTTGGCCGGATTCGTGGCCGATCTGGGCAAGGAAGGCTGCCTGGCGCTTCGGTGTATCGATCTTGCGATTGGTCATGGCCGCGTTTAGCGCGGATACAAAAACGCCCGCTTGGCGGCGGGCGTTGGGCATGATGCGTAGGAGTTGTTGCTCGGTGATGGACATTGCTTTTTCCCAGGCAAAAAAAGACCGCTCAATGGCGGCGGGTCGTGAAGCAGGTACGGCCAGTTACAGTTCCAGGACTTTGACCTCCTTGGACTTCTTCGTTTTCTTACCGGCCGCCTTGGCCTTCCCCTTCTTCCCTGCGTTGCATTCCACTGTGGTGCTCCAGCCGGACTGGGTGAACACCTGTTCCACCGAGTCGACAAGGAACTCGCCGTCCAAGCCTTCCTTGAAGTCCTGTGCGTTGATCTGCCGCTCAGCAAATAGATCGGTGCGCCCTACCATCTCCAGCCGGACCTCGGCGGTCGAGCGGTTGAACGCCGCGAGTCGGGCTTTGGCCGCCTGCTCAGCGGCGGATTTGTTCGGATGGATATGCCGGTCGGTATGCACGGGCGGCAGCCCTGCAGGTGCGTCGTCGTTGTCCAGGGTCAGGTTAACCAGCTCGCCAGTTTTCTTGTCCTGGTACTTGGCCTTGACGGCTTTCTGCGTGGTGCGGTCGGTGAAGCGGAATTGCCAGCGACTGACGTCACTGCGTCGGATGGTGATCGCTGGCAGGCTCTTACCGCTGGCGGTCTGCCCGCTTTGGCGTGGCAGCACCAGCAACTTGCTGTCGGCGACTTTAGCCGTGCAGTCGTGATCCTTGGCAAGCCGAGTGACGAAATTGTAGTCCGACTCGTTCAACTGATCCGCCCGAGGCACCACCGTCGCGACTGGACATTCAGGCTTCCAGCCGTTGCGAGCAGCGATGTCGCTGACGATTCTAGACAGCGGTACATTCTCCCAACTGCCGCTGCGAGTGGTCTTGCCGCTGCCGCGCATGTCGCTGGCCTTGCCGCGAATAACCAGGGTGTCAGGCGGGCCGGAGACCTCGATGTCGTCGACCGTGTAGCGACCCAGGCGGGTCAGTGCTTTGCTGTCGTAGCCTAGGTAGATCTGTATCGCCGCCCCTTTTTTGGGGAGGGACACGGCGCCGTCGCGGTCATCAATGCGCAGCTCGAATTCATCCGACTCCATGCCGGGCTTATCCAGGGTACGCAGCAACAGCAAACGGTCATTGATCAGCGCTGTTATATCAGCGCCGTCAGCGACAATTCGAAAGATTGGTTTCAATAGTGAACCTCCAAAAACGACAAAGCCCCACACGATGGCAGGGCTTGATCTGGTGTAGCGGTACGCGATATCAGCTCTCGACTATCAGCTTGTTGTCATTAATTTCGACGTAGCTTTGGCACACAGGGCAATCAATCCCTTCAACCTTGGGCTCAATCAGCAGCGTTTGGGTACAAACAGGACAATCTCCGACCTTTTGCCTTTCCCTGAGGCCGAAGGTTTTCCACACCATCGCCACGAATACGCCAGCAGCCAGGAACCAACCAACAATCGGAATGAACGCCAAAAGAATGCAAGCGATCAGACCGAAGATAAACCAGTTTGACCGGTAGCTAAGCTCGCTCCAAAAACTCCTTTTAACCAGCCGAATTTCGCTGACTCTTTCCATAGAAGACTCCATGCATGCAAATAAGCGAGGGAGTCTATCAGCGTGCCGATTTTATGGGCAACGAGCCATCAGTCCCACAACTGCACCTCCTCATCCATGGGCTCAGGAAGATCAGGAAAGGTGATCAACAAGCCTGTCCGCAACGGCTGCGACTCATCCGCCAACAAACGATTGGCAGCCAGCACCGCCTCGACCGTACCGTTCAGGTGCCCGTAATGCTGGTAACACAGGGTATCCAGCAGGTCGCCGTCAGACGTTCTGCATATCATCGCCATAGCGTGTGAACTCCAAACTGAAAGTTTGCTTGCGCGGGATCCCACCTGCCAGCAACGCGCCCTGCTCTTCCTCCAGGCTGCGCAAGCACCAGGTGCCGAGGACTACGCCGTAGCCGGTGGTCAGGTTCAACGGCAGTAACTGGGCACCGATGGAGCGGAGGGTGTCCAGCTGCTTGAGGCCGCCTTTGAACGTGGGGAAGATCGCACCCTTGAGGCTGAGTTTCTCCTCCCCCATGCCCACGGCCTGCTGCGCCGGTCGACGGCTGAGGCGCTCTTGCGAGGCCCAGCGGAATTCCGTCTGCCGGCGCAGTTCGTCGAACGCCGCCGTGTCCAGGTTGAAGTAGAACGGCTGGGCGTTGGTTTGCAGCGGCTGCAGGATCAACAGATGCGGGAACGGCTTCACCGCTTCCGCCAAAGGTGTGGCGTTCGGCGCCAAGGCGCTGGTGGGCAAGATGTTCGCCAGGCTTGGGCTGACCTTGCCCGCCACCTGGTTGATCGCCGTGCTGGCCCGGGCGGCTTGTTCCTTCAAGGTGCCCAGGCGCTCATCCATGGCCGATATTGCACGGGTCGTTTTGCTGTAGGTCGACAAGACCGCGCCGACCTTGGACTGCGCCGCATCAATCCCGCGCATCACCCGTTGCAGCTTTTCGCCAACGCCCGGCGGCACACCGGGAATGCTGGACAGCTCATCAGCCGCCCCAGTGATTTCGCCAATGGCGCCGTTCACCGGGCCGATCATGCCGTCGATGCTATGTCGGCCCGCCTCCCCGGCCTGGACCAGGGATTTGAAGCCGGACTGCAGTTGCTCCATGTAAGCCATGACAACTCCTTAAACGTGAGGGGCATCGAACAGGTTGCGCCGCGCCTGCTCCCGGCTGAACTCCTCGAACAGCTGACGCATGTACGGCATCATTTCCTGCGCCAGTTGCCGTGGATCCTTGACGTCGCCCTGCACCGTCACCGGCATGGTTGGAGAGAACGTCCAAGCCTGCTCAACGCGAGCAGGCTCCGATTTCGCTGCGGCACCGGCACTGAGCAACGCGGGTACTGTTGCGGTTGATGGGCCAGTCGCCAACGAACGGGCAACGTCCCCCATCAACGGACCGGTAGCCGGAGTCGGCGCCAGTTGCGCGAACCGTGAAATGCCTGGTCCGCTGGGCTTCGGCAGCAGCAATGGCGAGGGCTGAGCCAAGCGTTCTATCGGCGTATCCGGCCCACCGAATGCAGCCTTGCCCACCGCACTGCCCAGCTCGCCGCCGCCCCAGCTACCGAGGAATCCGCCAATAAGCCCGCCGACAACGGTACCAATCACGGGCACCACCGAACCAATCGCCGCACCCGCAGCCGCACCGGCCAGCGTGCCAGCCAATGTCCCAGCAGCATTGCCGTAACCCTCGGCTTTTTCGTCGCGGGTCTCTGCGTTTTGATAGGTATCTGCAGCAATCAACCCCGCCTCGATCAGCGCCATGGGCGCGCCGACCTTGGCGAATCCAAGCCCCTTGCCCATCATGGCTGCGGGCGCGAGTCGACTGGCCGTCGCACCAAGAGGTGCGGCAGCCGCAGCAGTACTGGCAATTGCCCCTCGACCACCGCGACCACGCTTACCCTTGCCACGGCGCCGCTTTCCATCCCCACCATCGATCCCGCCAGCGCCGCCGGACGGGTTGGTGACAAACACCCGCTGGATCACGTTCGGGTTGCCCATCAGCGAACCACGTCCAATGTTCAGCAGTCCCTTGCCAATCTTGATCGCATTTATCGCGGCGCCCAGGCCAACCACACCGGCTGCCAGCACCGTCGCGCCACTAATTACGGTGGGAAACTTTCCAGCCAACTCTCCAAGCCCGTAGGCCACTTTTGCCAGCCCATCCGCCGCAATGTCGGTCAACGGCCTCACCGCGTCACCGATACGCGTCATCGACGATTCAATGCCGGCAGTCGCCGTCGCCCACTTCCTATTGGACGTCTCCCGCGCCTTCGCCGCATCCGCCTCGATCTTGGCCTTACCGTCCGTTTTCTCGATGGTCGCCATATCGGCCTTGATCCTGTCGCCATATTTGATCTGCGCGAGCAAACCCGCACTGGCGCTCTGATCACTGACGATGTTCGCCAGCCCGGCCGCCTCGGTCAGGGCGACCATGGCCTGTTCTTCTTCGGCACTGCCATCCGCCGACGCCTTGATCTTGGCCTTAAGCGCCTCGATTTTCTTGGCTTTGGCGGGATCCTGTTTCTTGATCAACTGCTCGCTGAGCATGATGAACGCGTCGACCGGGTTTGCTGCCTTACCGCTTTTGGTCGCAGCTAGGATCGAGCCGGCCAAGTCGTAGCCTTCCTTGGCAAACCGTTCCTGGCTGGTGTTGCTGATCACTGCGTTGAGCAGGTTGTTCATGTTGGTAGCTGCAGCCGCCGAGTCCTGAGTTTGCGAGTACTGTGACTGGAGGCTGGCCCCTAGGAAGCGGACGGCCTCAGGACCTTCCATACCAAGGCGCTTGATGTTGCCAAGCATCGCGGGCAAATACTTTGCCATGTCCTTGGGACCGAAAGCGCCAATGTCGCCTGCCGCTGCAACCTGGCCCAACATCGCCGCCATATCCCCCTGCTTGACCCCGGCCTCCTTGAAGGAGTTGATCAACGTTGCGATGGTTTCGGGCTCCATGCCCTGGCCGTCGATCAGGTCGGCGATCTGCCCGGCATAGGCGGTGGCCACGTCCCAGTCCACGCCTTTCTCGATCAACGCGCCGACCGATTTCGCAAGCAGTTGCTGGCTCATGCCCTTTGCCGCAGCGACCTTGCTGATGCTCTCCGCCAGTTTCGCCTCATCGCCGGTACCGGCGGTGTGTGCCCACAACGACATCTGGCGGATCTGCGCCTGGTAATCGCCAGAGACTTTGGTCGGAATCGCCAACGACGCAGTGAGCGCCGCTGCTTTGCCGAGGGAGTTCTTCATGCCCTCCTTGCCCTGCTGGATCTGCGTGTGGCCCAGCGCCTTGAGTTCGGCGCCACGCGCTACCTGGCCGAGGGCCTGGTATTCCTTGCGCAGCTTGCCTACTTCAATACCCTGCTCCTTCAGGGTTTTGAGGTTGCCTTCCAGCTTTCGTAGCAGGCCATCAGCCGACGCTGCACCGGTGTCGTGGGCCTTTTTCCATTCGTCTCGCAGGCGGATGGTGTCGCCGATGGTGCTCTGCAGTACGCGGGCCTTGGTGCCGGTTTCGCCAAGCTTCTTGATGCGGCCTTCAACATCCTTGAAGGCAGCGCCGACCGTGGAGCTGACGGCGCCGCCGATGACCAGGCCGAGCGCCAGGTTGTTTGCCATGAGAACTCTCCGGGCAGGGATGCGGGGCTCAGTCCATGAGCCACCAGATCATCGTGGAAAAAGGCATGGTCTCGATTTCGCTGGCTGCGAAGGAGAACTCCGTAGCCAGGCGCTTCGCGACCCGCTTCTGCAGGGAGGCGTTAAACCCCGTCATCCTGCACCAGGCGAAAGTAGGCGGTCTGCAGCCGCTGGTAATCCGTCAGCTTGAGCCCCTCCAAATCTTTGGTACCGGCTTCGGAGAGGGACGCAAACAGATGCATCTCGCGCAGCTCATCGTCACCACCACTGGTGGCATTAGCGGCTCGCACTTCACGCACGGTAGGAGAACGCAGAGTCAGGCGGTCGACCATGACACCGTTAATCTCACTAGGTCGTGACAGCGTAATAGCGGCGCTCTCAGGGGTAACGGTCAGCCAGGTCGGCATTTTTTTCAGAGTAGTCATGATGAAAGGTTTCCTTACAGGCCCAGGTCGCGTCGGACACTGGCAAGTTGATCCACACCGTTGATGACCCGAACGCAGTTGATCGGATCGATTTCGTACATCAGGCGCCCGGCGACTTCGAGCTTGTAATAGCTGACCGCCACGGCGTACTTGAACTCGCCCGCTTCACCGGCTTTCCAGTCGCCTGGGTCTATCTCTTTGAGCATGCCGCGAAGGGTGGCAACCACCGCAGTGGTCGCGCCTCTCTGACCTTTGAAGGAGCCACGGAACACCGCGTTGAATGCCGTCTGATCAGCCAGGCCGTAAAACTTCATGACCTCGGGGCGTACGCCCTTGCCGGCGAAACTGGCCTCCAGTTTCTCCATGCCCTGATCCATCTCGACCGGGGCATCCATCCCCCCGGCGCGATGCTCTTCGGTTTTCAGGGTCATCTTGGGAAGGGTCACGCTGGTGATATCCCCGGCAAAGCTGACGCCATCGATATGGGCGTTCATGTTGTAGAGCGTTTGCGGAACCATCGGCGGCTCTCCTTATGCGTTGGTGTCGAGAACTTCGGTCAGCCACTGGTTGGTGACCTCGACCCGGAAGTTGGGGTTTTCTGCCGGCGGTACATCGGTGAAGCGGATGTTCCAGTACACCTTGCCCTGCTCCAGCTGGCTGGCCGTGTTCAGCACGGGGTCAGCGAACACCTCGAAGTTGATCACCGCCCCCTGGTTTTTCAGGTCACGCATGAACGCCGCGAGGCCTTCGGTCACGTCGCTGACGTAGGTCTTGGTGATCGAGCGGTCGACCGCCCATTTGTGGCCGTAGAGGATCGCGTCCATGACGATGTCCATGGTTCGCACGCGGGTAACAAACGCCCACTTCGGATCGCTGGAACAGGTGCGGTTGCCCCACAGGCGGTAGCCGTCATCACGGATGATGGTGGCGATCTGCGCGTTGTTGAGCAGGTTCGCCCGGCAGGTTTCGTCGCCATCCAGGAACTCGATTGGGCGACCGGTGCCGGTTAGGCCGACAAACTCCTTGTTCGACGGAGAAGCCCAAAAGCCGTACTCCGAATCGGTCCAAGCGAAGAGCCCGGCGACCCAGGCAGAACTCGGCGCGTCGATGGTGGCACTGAGCGCGGTGTCCCAGTACTGCACGCCAGGGTCGACCAGGAACACGCGCTTGCCGCCGAAGTTTTCGCGGTATTCCATAGCGGCTTCGTCGGTGGTGTTGGGGCCGTCGATGATCGCCAGGGCACGCAGCTTGTCGCTCAGGGCCACAAGCGCCGTGGCGGCGGCCAGCGTCGCGGTGTGTTTGGGCGCGGCCAGCAAACGAGGCTGCGCGTTAAAGCGGCTCTTGCCGTCGAGCAGCGCCTGCATGCCGGTACGGGTGCCGTTCGCCAGGACCCCGCCAATGATGGCCGATGTCTGCGCGGCGGCGTCGGCCAGCTTCTCCACCCCGCAGGCAACGATCACGGCCTTGGAGCGAACGTAGATGGCCTGGACCGCCTTGGTGATTGCCGCATCCGGCCCCCAGGCGGCGATGGCTTCGCTTTCGCGGGTGATCAGCACCAGTTGATTGGGCAAGGCGCTGGCATTGGGGCCAGGCGTGAAGGTGTCGCAAAGGCCGATGATGGAAGAAGACGGCACAGCGATAGGCCGCGTGCCGGTGTCGACGTTGGTCACGGTGACGCCGTGAAAAAATCCACCTGGATTACTCATGGTTAAACTCCAGAAACGAAAAAGCCCCGCAAGAGCGAGGCTGGGGTTGGTCGTGTTGCGCGTAGCGGAAGAAAACGCCCCGTCAGTGCGGGGTGTTATTGAAGTTGCTCAGCCAGCCAGGCCGGCTGCCCAGGCCTGTACTCGACCGCCGGGAAATGCTCCGATTCGGGCCAGTCACGTAGATCCTGCCGGTAGCCCTGCAACTGCTTGTACTGCTCGGCAGTGAGGGTTGTCGGGCGCTCGGCCTCCAGCTCGTCGCGGTGACGGGCGATCAGCGGATCGGTGAGCAGCAACGCCCGGTCGCGAATGACCCGCTCGCGGTTTTTCAGATCCTCTACCGTAGGCGGCGGCGCTGGTGCGGTACTCGGCCGCCCGTTTTTGCCAGGTACAAGGATCGACCCACCCAGCGAAAGCTCCCGGTAGATTTCGTCATGTTCTTCATGGGGAACGTCCACCAGTTCAGATTCTGGCGGAAGCAAACACTTAGGGTTGGGCACAACAACCAACGGGGGAGACGCGCTGTCATCCGGCACCTTAATCATCGGGGCAACTGCATCAATGTCAGGAACCCAAATAGTTTCAGGCGTCACCGTATCCCCCTCACTCCAATCCGGGTTTTCAACTTCAATATCAGGGCGATTCCATGCTGGGTCTTGGATTGTAATGGTTGGTCGCTCCCATTCTGGGTCAGGAACCTGAATAGTCCGAGTACCGTGGAAGTCTTCATTGAAGAATGCATTGTCTTTTGCGCTATAGAAAATTTTCATGTATTAAAATCCCCTGGCCTCGACCATCACAACAAGCCCTGTTTGCACTACCCCTGCCCATTCCTCGATTCGTAACGTGCAACCATCCACAGTGCCGAGTGAATACGAACCCTGAGTACCACACTGAGCATTAGCCGCCAGTTTGAAGCTCACTCTTGCATTCAAAAATTGATTAGGGAATCGAAAAGGCCAAGTGACATTTATCAACGTAGTCTGACCAAAGTCGCCAAGACTGTATTCCAACCATTGAATTATTTCCCCCGTATCCGCGTTTTTGCTCCACCCATTCGGAGCCAATAGCGCCGTGTCTTTAGGACGGTCCACCTGAAGGCGAACAACTGTTCCATTGACATTTTTCATATAAGGGACGGCAACATCCCCACCAATAAAACCAGCCTCAAAACAATTGTTGCCATTTATCTTGTATTGAACAGCGGCAACAACGTATGCGCAGTTAGCGATGTATGGACCCGCGTATCCGGCGGGCTGATCCCAAACAGTCGTGTTGCCTGCAATAGCAGGCACAGACAACGACTTCGGGACAATTAGAGCGCCATCAGCGCTATAGGACATCAGTGGGCCGAGGGTTTTGTTGTCATCCGCAACCGTTCCCCACACGAAACCACCTGTGCTGCCGCCTCCCTTGTTGCAAATAAATTGCACCTTCCCAGTACCTAACGACCCCCATCCAATGTAACCGCCAAACTCGCTGTAACCCGTCACTTCGGAATTAAAAGACAACCCCATAAACTTTGGATAGACGGGGCCACCGGTTTTCAACATCAGAGTCGACGGATCGAAGTTGGCGCTAGTCCAATATTCGAACCAGTCACCAGTCCCGTCCGCATAGGTGAGCCGCCCCCATGATCTACGGGCAGTCATTGAACATACAAAATCAAATCCCAACTTCCCGCCATCGTACTTGGCGCGAATACCTGAAAAATACACGGTACCGGGCGGGCCATCTTTAGTGGTCGGGTTCCCATTAATGAAACGCGCACTACCTACATCAGAAATTTTCCCGGGGATGGCTTCATTGTTATTTGAACTCACCGCATCAGTAATGCCAGCATCGGCCAACGTAGTCGGATTCGTTCCGGCAATCACGTGACCGTTCTTGTCTACGGTCAAACTGCGATAGGTTCCCGCGACTATACCCGTACGCCCGGTGATCATTTCGAAGGTGAGCGCCGTGGATCCCAACTCTATCGGTGCATCCGTGACCAACTGCCAAACGCTGTCGCCGTTGTCTGTACCCTTCTCGACATGGACGAACAAACCCGGCGTCACTTCAACGCTGGCATCCGCATCTTGCGACCGCGCCCATGCACCCTTCGCAACCAGGTAGATACCGTTGGTTTTACCCTGCGCCTGGTTCTTCACTAACACCCGGTTGCCTTCAACCACAGCCACGCCGTCGATGGTCTGCTGCCCGTTGAGTGCGATTGCCGCCGTGGTGGCTACCAGAACCGAATGCTTGAAGTCCTGCCGGTTGACAGCCTCAGTGATTGCTAGGTCGACGTATTCACGGGTCGCCAGTACCACGGCGGGATCGATCTTCAGCACGATGTTGTTGGTGCTGGAAACAATGAAGTTCATCCGCACAATCTGTGTACGACCTGACCCCTGATCCAGCGCGGGCTTAAAGCTGGGCGCGCAGTTCGATACCGCGACCAGGTCGCCATCAGAATCGTACAAGCCAATCTCACGGATCCACCAACCGCCCACGTCTGCGGGGATGACCTGCTCGGCGATGATCACCGCCGCGTTAACCGGGTCGACGCGAAGTTGATTGAGCGGCGCCCGCCGCTGCTCGTTGATCAGCTTGGTCTGGGTTGCACTGGGGATTGGGTCAGTGCCGTTGGCATCCCCTACCCCCAACGCAGTGAGGTTCCAGGGAATGCCAAGGGAGTTGGCATTCGCCAGCTTTGCGGCCCCCACGTTGGTGAGGATCGCCATAAATTGCGAGTTGCGATCAATCATGGGTAAACGTCCAGAGTGTCTATGCTGTGTTCGCGCCCAACCACGCCGATGTAGCCCGTGACTTCGATGTCACGCTGCACAGGTGGGTAGACGTCGATTACGTCGCCTTCGTAGAGGGCGACACCAATGTTTATGGCGCCTTGGGTTTCCAGGCTGATCGCCAGGCCGGTCAAGGGACGGCTGACGGGCTTGGCGTCGTCGATCAGACGCTCCAGCTCCAGGTACATCTCTTCAGTGATGCCGGTGTCCAGCACGCCGACCTTCAAAGCGAAGGTGCCGGGAATACCCTTAGGCGTGGTCTGCCACCACTCCAGCACCTCGATCAGGTAACCGAGCGGCTCGACCACTCGCCGCAGGGCGCCGATGGTGCCCTTGTGGGCATGCACGTAGAACGCGGAGCGAATGGCCGAACGTTTGACGGCTTCCGACCACTTGTTGTCCCAGCGGTCGACCGACCAGGTCCAGGCCAGCCAAGGCAGCAGATGCGCCGGACAGGTGTCAGGGTTGTAGAGGTCGCGCAATGGGATCTTGGTTTTCTCGGCCAGGGCGGCCTCAATGGCGCGCTCCAGTTGCGTGCTGTTCAAGGGGAGCAAGCTGGTCATGTCGAGCCCCCGAGGACAACACTGAAGCCCGTGCAATACGCCGCCTGGGCTTTGGTGGGCTTCAGGTCGACCCAGCCCAGCAGCTCGACCCGGCCAACGCCGTTGATGTGCAACTGGGCATCGACACCGGACTGAGCAACCTCCAGCGCCAGGCGCTTGCGGGGGTTGATCCAGGCCGCGAGACGCTTGGTGGCTTCGGCCAGGATCGCGTCGTTTTCCGGGCCGGCGCCTTGCATGTGCAACACGGCATCGATCCGGTAGTTGAGGATCTCGGCGCTCTGCACGATGAGACGGTCACCCACCGGGCGGATGTCATCGTCGCTGAGTTTGGCGTGTACCGCGTCAAGCAAGGGCTGATCGGCCAGGCCGCTGCCGGTAAGGCTCAGCACGGTTACTACCACTACGGCCGGCGACGGGCTTTCTGCCGTGGCGTCGGCCACCAGCGCCGAGGCGTTGCGTGCATGGAAGATATAGCTATTGCGCGGCCCGGCAGTCGTCAGCCCTTCATAGACAAGCTGGATACGCTCGCGCAGGGCATCGTCCGATTCCCTGACCTCTTCCACCGGCGGCACCGCCTGCAGGTTGGCCGGTTGAATCACCAGGCGCTGGAGTTTGACGTTGGCCGCGAGCTGATCTAGATCCTCCTTCTCGGCATACGCCAGCATCAGCGCCTTGGCCGCGTCGTTGACCCGAGCCCGGTTTTGCATCTTGCCGTACGAGCCTAACTCAACCAGCTTGACCACCGGGTCGCTCTCAAGAGCCGCCGACCAATTGTCGCCCATGTACCCGCGAAACGCCGCGAGCCCCTCTTCGTACAACGCTTCGTAGTCCAGGGCCTCCAGCACCTGCGGCGCCGGCAGTGCCGATAAATCCACTGTGCTCATGCCGACACCTCCAGCAGCAGGCGCTCGCCCTGGTATTCACCGGTTAATTTGAAGTCAATGCGCCCACTGACAATGGCGACGACCTGTACCTGCTCCAGCTTTAGCCGCGGCTCCCAGCGCCCCAGCGAACGAGCCACCTCGGCCTGTACTGCACTCTTCCAACCGGCGTTAACCGGCAGGTCGACAAAGCGTCGGATCTGGCTGCCGTACTCGGGCCGCATCCGCCGACTGCCCACGGGCGTGGAGAGAATGTCCCCAATGGACTGCCGGAGATGGTCGAGCCCGGACAACGGTTGGCCGGTGCGGCGATCCATTCCGATCATCGGGATTACTCCTGCACCAGGTCCGGGTGAGCCTTGAGGAAGGCGAATTGTTCCTTGGTAGTGGCTGTCACGCTTGCCTTGGTCACGGCCAGGGCGCTGCCGTCGGGAAGGATCAGCGTGCGCGAGGTGTAGAGCGTGTCGCGAAACACGCGGCCAGGCCCAATCTCGTCCTGGCTGTCGGGTTTGTTCTTGCTCATCAATGGATGCTCCTAAAACGAAAAAACCGCACTAGGCGGGCCGGAATCAGTGTTTGTGGTTCGGCGTGTTGCCGCCGACATCGATGACCTTGCCGGCACTGTTGATGTCGCCGGTCGTACTCAGCGTGCCGTCAATGGCGACCGCGCCTACCAGGTCAATCGTGCCCGAGACCAACCGTATGCTTTCCGGCGTCATCTCCCAGACCGACGCACCGACCTTGATCGTGACGGTGCCCGCCGGCAGATCGATGGTGTAGCTGCTGGCTTCCCAGTCGTAGACCAAGGAGCCGCCATCATCGAAACGCCAAACTTCGACGTGGTCGCGATTGTCCGGTTGGGCACCGGCATTGCCGTACAGGCCGGGGATAAACGTGCCCATCGCCGGCTCGCCGCTGGGACTGATCAATGCACCCTGCTCGCCCAGGCTCGGCACCCGCCAGTGGCGCGCCTTACCGGCGGCTTGGCTGTGCCAGCGAACCCAAGCGCTGGTCCAATCACCGGACTGCACACGCACCACGGCAGCAGGCAGATCGACCGCCACGACAATGCAGGGCAGCACCGTGGAAGCGATCATCCGATCATGCTGGGCCGTGACGTAGCTCATCGCAGATCCTCCGGCTTGATCGGCCCGACGCCTGGCCCCAGATCGATGACCAGCGAACCCGGCGGTTCATCCGGCCACGGCCATTCCTCGGCGCCCAGGTAAACCGTCTGATCCCACTCCACCAGCCAGACGAAATAGCCGTCCAGTTCGGGCTTGGTCCAGTCCTGGGTGGAGCGCACGAACTTCGCGCAGTCGACCTCCAAGCCCCAGCTTTGCCCCCGCAGCAGTACCGCCAATTGAGACGCCAGCTGCACAGCTTGCCGTTGCGGGTCCGTGCTGATCGAATCGACGATGATTCGCGCCTCGAACTTGCAGGTGAGCGCGGTTTCACCGGTACCGGGATCCGGTGCAGGTTCCATCTCGGCCATTTCCAGCAGCACCACCGGGGTGGGGATGCTGGTCTCTGCCGACAAATCCGGCCAGAACGACGCGCCCTGAATGCCCGGTAAGTGCTCCTGCAGTTGCTGTTCGACGGCCGAGTACAACTGGTCAAGGCTGAAAGGTTGGTCAGACACGGGCGCCTCCCTTGAGGTACTTCTGCAGTTCAAAGTTGAGTTCTTGCTTGAGGATCTCCAGCAAGCGTTCATCGGCGCGTTTGACCCAGCTGTCGAAGTGCGGTCGCACCTGGTCCAGGGAGACCTTGGCTTTCGCCAGCGGAAAGCGGTTGTCGCTTTCGGCGATGAAACCAGAGCTGCGTCGGCCCTGAGTGCTGCCGGGATAATCCGTGGCGTTGAAGTGCTTGCTCGACGTGCGGATCCAGATATCTGGACCGCTGCCGTACACCTGCTTGAAGAACGCCCCCTGGTAGCGCCGCCCCGCCACCGAAACGCCGGCACGGGTTTGCCGAGCCTTCCCGATCCGGCTGGCCTCAATGGCGTTGACCCCAAACCACAACTTGCCGCGCATCGCCCCGCCGCTGACCGGATAAGCCCGCAGGCGTTGCCGGACGGCGCCGATGGCGATGCGTTCCTGCTTGCCCACGGCCCGGGCAATGTGAGTGCGCAGCCAGCCCAGCGTCTTGTTGATCGCACGGCGTTGAGCCGCTGCGGCCGCCTTGGGCACCAACTGGCCGAATTCACGCAGGGCCTGGGAATGCACCGCCGATGGCTGGATGTTGATCATGCCGCTGTCGCGGGTTTGCTGTACGTGGCTGCCGACGCTCATGGACGCTTCCTCAAGATCAGGGCCACCAGGCCATTACCGTTGGGCTCCAGCTGCAGCAGGTCGTATTCGCCACCACCATCCAAAACCGGCACATCGACCGTGACCCGCAGACCTTTGCTGAGGCCTTCCGAATCCTTCACGCGGATCTCAAAGCGAGGCTCGCGTATGGCGGAGTGGACCTTGCCGAACGCGGGTTGCTTCCACGGTGCCGAGAACATGCCCAACACCGGCTCGGCGCGGCCTTCGATCTGGGCGCTGTCGCCCAAGGTCTCGAAGACCACATCGTCGATGTCGTCGATCAGGTCGCGGAAGGCCACGGTCACATCTCCAGCAGGATCTGCGCCCGAGGCCGCGTGCACAGGTGCAGCGGGTTCGACTGCGCTTCGCCGGCCACGCCCTTGTTAAACGGCAGCGGTTCGATCTTGCTGTAGTACGGGATGCCCTGGGTATTGACCGTTTCCATGTAGTCGGCCGGTGCGAAGGACGAGATGTACAGATCCGGTACGCCCTCGGGGATCAGCAGCGCCTTGTCGTCGTGGACGAACGCAACGCCAGCAACCTTGCCGCGATAACGCTCCCAGACGATCCCGCCGAACTCGAAGCTTTCACGGGCATCGCCACGCAGAGACGCCGCCTGCATGGTGTTGAGGTAGGTCTCTTTCACCGACTTATGAACAATCAGCTTGTTCCAGAAGTTCTTGCCGCACAAAGCACGGGAGCCAGTGCTGGTGACGCTGCCGAGGGCCTCCTCCTGCATATCCAGCGCTTCGCCGCATTTAACTCGCAGCTCGGTATCCGGACTGTTCAAACCCATCGGCAGCCTCTGGCGATTCACACCGAAGGATTTGTAAATATCCAACAGGACGGTCTTGCCATCGGCGTCCAGCACCTGCCCGTTCAATGCACCCATGCGCTGGAATTCGTGGGTGGCATCCAACTGGCGACGGGCCTTCGCCAGGCGCTTGTTGACCACGTCCTGCACGGCCTGCAATTCGCTGCGGGTGCCAAAGGCGCGGATGCCCTGGATCTCATCCGCCTTGATGGTAAAGCGCTCTGGCAGGTGTACGGTGTTGAAAGGGATCAACGTACGCTTGGTCCCGCCAACCACCAGACCCGAGGTGCCGCGTTCACCCGAAGGCACCAGGGCCAGGGTGTCGCCGTCCTTCTCGATCTGCACAGTCAGGGTGCTGATGCCCTCTTCGCGAAACAGACCCAGGCTGCTGATGCGGCCCGGCAGGTATTCTTGTTCGTTGATTGCAGCGGTCAGCGAGGAGACGCTGAATGCATCGTCTTCAAAAATGGCGATATCGGCCATGGGGTACTCTCCAGAAACGAAAAATCCCGCACGCGGCGGGATGGATAAGTGGGCTGAACGTCTTAGCGGACGATCACGAAATGGGACGCCAGGGCCTTTTCGGCAGCAGGGTCGAGTCCGGTCAGGTGGGCTTCGCTGACCTCGGCCAAGCGCACGACAGCACGACCGCGACGAGGAACATCGGACTCGCCCAGCGGGCCGTAGAGGATCGCGATGGCGTTCTCGGTGCCGTCCTCGGCGGTTGGCTTATAAGGCGCAAATTCGCTGGTGGCGGTGATCAAGCCCAGGATCTGACCCGGCTCAAGTGCCGCACCAGCCGCGACGTTGATCGCTTCGCGGGAAATGTTGCCAGCGCCTTCGGACAGCAGGAACTCGCCCGCGTGCATCGATTCGGTTTTCATGCTCTTGCTCCTTTCGAGGTTCCGGTATGAGCTGCCTGACGACTGCTCCAGATTGCTTGGGTGTCGACCTGCTTGGCCTTGACCGTGGGTTCGGGGTCATTGTCCAGCGGCAGGCTGTTGTTGATTTCAAAGCCGCCGCCACTGCTCACCAGCTTGTCGAACAGGCGCGCCCTGACAGCAGATTCATCCAGACCAGCTGCGATGAACTCGCCAGTTAGCTCAGGTAATCGTGCAGCAACGCAAAGGCCGTGAAGCGCTTTCGCCCTGGTCAGCGCCGCCGTGACCACCGCTTCGCTCTCCAGCTTGGTGGCAGCGAGTAGCGGCTCTACCAGGTTGCTGATGCCTGCCGCCGCACAACTCTTGGTGACCAGCAGTGCCAATCCGGCGGCGTCCAGCACGGGAGGAGGTTCCGGTGGCTCGCTCGGCTCTTTCGGCTCAGCATCCGGTTCATCATCCAGCTGAGCGAGCAACTCAGGCGGGGCGTGCTGGAAACGCTGCAGCACGCTGCCCTGGCCGAGGCAGGCGCTGACCTTCAATCCGTCACCCACTTCATCAGCCAGCCCCAACGCCACCGCTTCATTGGCGGTGAGCCAGGTCTCGGCGTTGACCATGCGCCGCAACTCGGCCTCGTCGATGTCCGGTGCTTTGGCTTTGTAAGCCGCGATGATCGCTTCCAGGGTCTGGTCCAGCACATCGGCAACACGGCGGAAGTCTTCCGCATCGCCACCGGTAAAGGTGTAGGGGTTGTGGATCATCAACATGGCGTTGGCCGCGATCACCACCCGGTGAGCGCCGCACACCGCGACACTGGCAGCGCTGGCCGCCAGCGCATCAATACGCCCGGTACAGCGCTCGCCCAATCGCGACAGCGCGTTGTGGATCGCCAGGCCGTCAAACAGATCGCCGCCGATACTGTTGAACGCGACGATCACCGGTGACGCGCCGTCATCCATGGCGCGCAGATCTTGCACAAACTGATTGGCGGTGACGCCCCAGGCGCCGATTTCGCCGTAGACGAATATCTCGATGTTGCGCTGCTCGGCTTCGCCGCTGGCCTGGAAGGTGTACCAGCTTTTATCGGCGACCTTTACCTGCTTGCCCGCCTTGTCATAAACGCGGGGTTTGGCTTTTTTGCTCATGGTTGTTCCTTGTCATCGATCACCTCGATGGCTTCAAGAGTCGTGTAGTTGAGGCCAAGGCCAGTGGCCCTGACGAGATCAGCAGCGTTTTCCGTATCGACCGTTTCCGCGTCGTAGCCGGTGCGCAGCACCATCTCGCTGCGCGAGGCAAAGCCCGCCTGCACTTCCATCCGCCGCGCCTGCACGTCCTGCACCGGCTGAATGTAGGCCCAGCCTTGCGGCACCCAACGCGTGCGCAGGTATTCGCGTCGGCGTTGCGCGTAGTCCTCCAGCACCAGCGCGCCGGACAACACCGCCATGTCCATCCAGGCCGCCCGCACCGGGCGACACAGCTGATGCACATACACACCGAATTGCAGCTGCTCCAGGCGTCGCCGGAATTCGTTGAGCACCACCCGCAGCGCCCGGTCGTTGACCTCACGCATGTCACCGGTGAGGATCTCGTAGGGCGTGCCCGAACCCGCCGCAGCTGCCATCAGCTGCTGACGCATAAAGTCCGGGTAGTTGTTGCCGGCGTCCGGTGGCTTGGAGAACTCCACCTCTTCACCTGGCCCCAGCTCCTGCATGGTGCCGGGCTCCAGGGCGACCATCGGCGTGAAGCCGTCGCGGTCGGTGGTCAGGAGTTGCCCCGTGACAGGGTCACGCGGTTGTTGCCCCATCTCCGGTGATGGCCGCTTGATGAAACCGGCAAACAGGTTTGCCACTTCCTGGCGGAACAGCACCGCGTCATCGTAGTTATCCAGGCTGCGCAGACGCTTCAACACCGGCGCCAGACGCGGCACCCCGCGCAACTGCCCCGGCTCCATCGGTTCGAAGATATGCAGTACTTGCGCTGCTGGTACACGTACCAGCTGGTTGTAGCCTGCGTTCAACGACGACGAATCCCGTGGGTGCGAGAGGTACATCCAATACGCCACTCGCTTGCCGGCCGGGTTGAACTCGATCCCGGCGCGGATCACGTTGCCGTTTTTGGCGGTCTCGAATTTGTCGTGGGGGACAAACTCAGGGGCCAGCGCCTGCAGCTGCAGCGGCACCGCCAAGCCTTCGCTCGGACTGCGCGGCCGGAGCCGTATAAAGCACTCACCGGCCGTTTCCACGGTGCGCGCCACCAGGGCCTGCATGCCGTAGAAGTCGGTCAACTCGTCGGCGTCTGCCTCATCCACCCAGTCGTCCCACAGCTGTTGCTTGAGTTTGCGCAGGGCTGCGTCATCCGTGGTCGGCCTGGGCGTGATGCCGGTGCCGATCAGGTTGCTGACGCGCTTGTCGATGACGTTGAACGCATACGGGTCATTGCGCACCGCCGCCCGTGAACGCGCCCGCAGGTTGCGCAATGCCGGAGTGTTGATGCTGTTGATGCCGTTGTCGGTGGCTTCCCAACTGGCCGAACGCCGGCCCTCCCCGGCGCCTTCGTAACTGGCCTTGATGTTCGACGGCAGCAAGAATCCGTTACGGGTCAGCGTCGGGTAATGTCGAGCCATTAGAGTCCTTTGCCTCCGTGAGTGAGCCGAACGACGCGAGAGCGCGGTCCGGCGGCTTGGCTCAGCGACGTGCGGATCTCGTCGCGGGCCTTGAGCAGTTCGTCGATAGAGCGGTACTCCACCGTGCGGTCGCTGTAGCGCACGGTCTTTTCACCGCGTGCGATGGCGCGCTCGATGGCTTCGAGGTGCTTGGGAGTAAAGGACATTGGTGGATACCTTAAACTTGATGGCACTGAGTCAACGTTCTAGATATTCTGAAAAACGTGACCAAAAGGAGTTGATTTGAAGTGACGACCCAAAACATCAAGCGGTTTGACGAATACACCGGGCAAATTTTCGCCTACCTTTATCAAAGCTTCCCGGTACCCACATCGATAGTCCCCCGCGAGTTTGTCGACCTAGAAACCGACGGCCTAGCTGCCAATAAGGACGACGATATCAATGAAGAGATACGTATCTTCTTAGCTACAGCGAGATGGCTTGTGATGTCTGGCTACATTCACTGCCGAGAAGAAAGACTGAGTTACATCCGGGAAGCCGTACTAACTGCAAAGGGTCTAGAGATCTTAAAACGCACACCATCCAGCGTTGAGGGTGGCCCTTCCTTCGGAGACCGGTTGAGCAAAGCTGCAAAAGAGGAAGGCCGGGAAACGATGCGTTCATTAGTTTCAGAAGTACTTGGTCTCGGAGCGAAGTTGATCAGCCCACTCGTAGGTCTATCTTCTTGATTCAACGTCTCTTCAAGTAACCGCTTGTGGAGCTGCGGCGTTGTGGGGGTGCAGCGGGTCGCGATTGGGCCACAGGTGCTGCCGGTGGCGGTGCAGGTAGCGACTGACGCGCCGCCACCGGAGCCGGTGTTTCGTCAGCGTCGACGCGCTCGCCTTGTACGGGCTTGACGCCCAACACATCGTCGAACAAACCGGACTGAGCCAGCGCCTGTCGCACCCGCTCCCAGTCGTGTTCCTGGTACCGGTTGATGCCGAGGTAATGCGCCATCGCCAGGCAATACACCATCAGGTCAAGCGCCTCGTTGCGCTCAGCCTTGCCCTTGACCCACTCGATACGCTTGTAGCCTTTGACGTACCGGGCGACCTTGCGCTCGGCCACGCACTGGGCGAAGAACTCGTCCGGCAGGTCGTTGGCAAAGTGCAGCGAACCAGGGCCGTCCTCGAAGGCGTAGCGGTTGTAGATCCAGTCCTTCGCGGTGTCGGTACCAACAAACCACAGCTCGGCGCCGCCGCGTTCGGTCTGCCCCTTCCAGGTCACATCGACCATGGACGGCCGCTGAGCAATCACCGGTTTGCCGGGCTTGCTCGCGCCCTTGATGGCGAAGATATTGCGCCAGCGCCGCACACGGCAGAACTGGTACACCTCGTCGGTGTGGTGACCGCCGGAGTCGACGCCCGTCGCCAGGATCGCCAAGCCGACACCGCATGGATGCCGGTATCGAACCTTGAGCTTTTCGTCCAACACCGCCCAGGTGCGCTCATCTGCAGGATCGCCCCAGATCACCTGGTGGTCGACAACCCAACGTTCCATGCCGACGCCGAAGCCCATTACCATCAGTTCCAGGCGGTTGGCCTGCACGTCGACGGCGCCGGTCAGCATGAGCACGCCCACCGGCATGCTGCCGAGGGTGTAGGTCTCCATCCGTGCCCGAGCGACCAACACCTCAGCCTTGGTCTGCTCTTGCGCGCTGTCCCATACCTTGGCGAGACGGGTGTTGTAGAACACCTGCATCAACCCCATGTCGCCTTTGGCCTGGGCCTTCTTGGCGTCTTCGAACTCCTCGGCAAGTGAGGCCCAGTCCTTCCAACCAATCGGCGAATAGAGCGCATTCAGGTGGAAACCCACCGTCTTGCCATCGCCGCTGTCATGGGCACGCCACTCGCCACGGGCGAGCATGTCGGTCTTGTGATGCTCCTCAATCAGCACATCACATTCAGGCGCGGCGCACTGGTAGTGAACCGTGCGGTAGTCCTTGCTATAGAGCAGCCGCTCCCACTCCAGCACCTGCATATGCCCGCATGAAGGGCACGGCACATAGTAGTAACGCTGGTCGCTGGACTCGAACAGGTCCGCGATCCGCGAGGCGCCCTTGATCGTCGGCGAGCTGGAAAAGTAGATCTTGGCATTGCGCCCGAAGTTGGTCGCCCGCGTCTCTGCCAGCACGATGGGATCACCCTCCTGGCCGACGTCACTCTCCCAACGGTCGACCTCATCGCCGTAGATGTAGCGTGCCGACAATTCGGATAGGTTGGCAGCAGAACCCGCCGTGGTGACGTACAAGGCGCCGCCCTCAAACTCCTTTGTATCCATGGTATTGCGGGCATCCCGCGAGCGGCTGGCCGCTACTCGCTTCGCCAGTTCCGGGGTCGCCTTGATCGTCTTACTGATCCGTCCGGAAACCCGCTTGGAGAGGCTCAGACTGGGCAACAGCGCCAGGATGTTGGACGGTGCCATGTGGATCAGGCCGCCCATCCAGTTCAAGGCGATCTGGGTTTTCATCAACTGCGAGGCCACCATGGTGACAACTCGCCGGCACGGGTGAGCCGGTGACAAGCAACGCATGGGTTCGCGAGCCTACGGCGTCCGATCCGTGCGGTACTGGCCGGGCTCAGGCGCGCCGGTATCGCGAGGGATGCGCATGTACTCGTCGGCCCACTCGTCGATCCAGAGGTCTGGGTCGGGTCGCAGCCCACGGAAATACGCCTCACGGTACGCACGGTCACCGTCAGGAAATTCCGTGGTCATAGGTCAGCTCGTTGTCATTGCTCGTTCAAGGTCGGACGAGGACATGCGCTCAGCCTCTTCCAGTGATTTACGAAGTGTCGCCGCCAGGTGTTTCTCGATGTCCCAGGGATCGGTCATGGCTGCCACCTTGTGGGAAAGCTGGGGGAGCAGGCCGAACAACTGGTCACGCAGATGTCGCCCCGCGTTATAGGCCCCCAGCTCCACCGCATCCCTGGCAACCAGCGAGCCCTGCGCCTTGTGCAGCTCGATCTCGGCCAGTTGCGCCAGGTTGTGTTCGCGCATGGCGCGAGCCTTCTGGAAGTCGTGGCCCTTGGCGCCAACAGCGATAGGCTGCTGCGGCGCAGCCGTGTTAGTCGGCTCGACCAGGGGGGACAGTTGGCTGTAAACGTCACGCTGGATCCGGTCCTGCTGGTGTCGAGCAGCGACGGCGGCCTTGCTGGGGTCGGCGGTTTCGACGATCAGAGCTTCAGTTGCCAACACGTCGACCATCTTGCCGTCCGGCGACAGGACCAGGCGATTGTTGCCTTTCAGCCAGGTGATGTAACTCGGCGTCCTGCCGATGCGAGCCGCGAAAGCGCTTTTAGACAGAAACAGTGGATCCGTCATAAGCCCTCCTTTTCAACGGCTTTTCAATGGAAACCTTTCAATTTCAATGGATTGAATTTCAGTAAGCTGGCA
>Ga0157370_10001513_pt1 | contig 28726 bp, 41 predicted proteins | sample C35metaG_FD_113463 | JGI IMG/M metagenome (GOLD analysis project Ga0157370, IMG submission 113463) | Corn rhizosphere microbial communities from Kellogg Biological Station, Michigan, USA - C3-5 metaG | ecosystem: Host-associated > Plants > Roots > Rhizosphere > Soil | place: USA: Michigan...
AAGTGTTTGGCCAAGCTTTCAGGATGCTCTTTCACTTGGCGATCATTGTTTGGGGTGTATCGAGCTTTTTGTTGCTTGGTCAAAAATAGATATGCCTGATAGGTTAAGAGAAACTTACGCGGCTTCAGCGATTAATACTTTCGAAGCGATGAAAATTTTGATTGGAGAAAACAGGTCTGCAATTGAAATTTATTTCGAAGATAAGTTTGTTCCACTCCATCAGATGTTCAATGAAAAAAAACTGAAGTAAATGTGGTGGTATAAACGGCGCCCTCCGTGACCGGTGGTGGCAATTTGTTTTGGGTTGGAGTATTACGGGTGACCGGCATGGAGCCGGATTTAGGAGAAGCAGATGACTCAAGAAGCAAAAATTGTTGCCCTAGAGCACCTCGTGGCCCAGCTGGTAAATCAAATCCACAAGCTTGGCGGCGCTCGATCTGAAAACATCTATGAAGCGGCGATCGCTTCTGTCATGAACTCCGAATATATCGACGACCAAGAACTCAAGTACGCCGCCAAAGGGGCGTTAGAAGACATGGCAACGGTAATCCGGTAGCTATCGGGTCGCTGTATCGAATTCATCGGGTGCCAAGAGCTGAATGGTTTATGACGGAATGTCGATTTCGTCTTCCGGCTCTGGGGGATCATCGGCAAGTGACTTCATGCCGGCGGCCTGAATAATGCGCGACACCTTTTCAGAAACAACAAAAGGTGTCGTGACACACTTCAGCATCTTGGCCTGGGTTTCGAAGTCAGCCGCGATTAGGTTCCGCAGCAGGTTCTGATACACCTCCTGCTGGTTGTTGAAGCCGTGGGCGGCCATGACCCGCTTAAGGTCAGGCTTGAACACGCCAGCCACCTCAACCGTAAACTTCTCGACGCCCAATGCAGCGTCCTTTGCGGCAGCCTTCTCTCGCTTCTTGCGCTGCTTGATGGCTTCCGCTGTCAGCTGCGGCTCTTCCGTCGGGAGCTCCTGTACTTCGGCCATGGCCTACCTCTTCAATTCCGCTGGCCGGCAAGTCCAGCCAGGTCTGTCGGCGGCGCGTGGCCGCCCGGTTGATGGTTCGCTTCACTGAGGCCCCGGGAAGTTGATGCTGTTCTCGCGGGCTATGAGACGGGCGCGCTTCGTTTCCATGCCCATCTGTTTCGCTGCCTCGATGACGGTTAGGCCTTTGTCGGCCAGTTCCTTCAGGCGTGGTGCCAGCTTGTCGCGTTCGAGGCGCAGCTTGTTGCTGTGCGAGGTGCCAAACATTGCCTCGCGCTCACCGGAGACGCCCGGAGCAACCTGTTCGACTTGCTTGCCAGCGCCGAAGAACGCGTCCAACTGCTGGTTCAGGTTGTCGATCAGCTGGTCGCGCGGGTTTGGAAGTGGAACGCCGATCATGCCCGATCACCCGTCGGCATGCGCTTCACTCCGCTGGCGCGCGATTCCAGTTCCTGCGCGTAATTGACCGCTTCCTTGTAGCTGAAGCGGAAACAGCGGACCTTACCGGTGGCTAGCTCGGTGATGTGGTAGGCGTGTTCACCCTTTGCCACGACCTGGTAGCGAATCTTCTGCACGGGAGGTTCCTTGCCGATCAGTGAATAGAACTCGGCGGTGGCGACGATTGCGCGGAGGCGCAAGGCTTCAAGTCCTGCGGAGCGCTGCTGCATCAGTGGGTGCATGGCTGATACCTCGGTGGGTGGGTTGCGTGTATTCGTCAGCACTCGGCGCCGCCTGCTGGTTGCCGTTGGGCGCAGGGGAGAGTGCTGACGCAATAAACGCTGGATAAAAGAAAGCCCGGTAGCACCCGGGCTTTCGTCTTCACGTAGACCTCCCTACGTGAAGGGGGTGAAAGTGCCTCCGCTAGGAGGGCTTTGGTCATGATCTATTTCATAGCGATCACCCTCACTGTCGCGCCGTTGGCATCTTGGCGGGCGCTCGCCTTTGCATTTAAAAAGTTCAGCTACTCTCAAAAGTCCAACAACAACTTTGGTCATGACTAATGAGCGATGAAATTGCGGAACCTAAGTGCCCCTCGTGCGATGTCCGAGGCCTAGATAAAATTGTGAGCCACGATAGCGAGCAGCAACATGGCAGCGGCGATGCTTGGTTTCAAATCGCAAGCTGTGCATCTTGTGGTCATGTCTATGGCGTCTTCGCCAAGATCACCAACAAAATAATCCCCAAAATTCCAGGCTATTAACCTGTCAGCAATCGCTCTTCGGTTGTCATCCCAAGCAGCCCTCTTTCGAAGGCTGCTCAGCGATGCCCTGCCGTTGTTTAAGCGATAAAAACACCATCGTTCGATTCCCCAACTGGACCTTGAGGATTCGGACCGTCTGCCTGTCCTACGATGATTTCCCGCCGCATGGCCTCGGCCACCGCTGCTGACTGGCGCTGAACGCCCAGCTTGAACATGGCGTTGGAGATCCGTTTCGCGACCGTTCCGGGCTCAACGTCGTGAGAGCGAGCGATCTGTTTGGCGGTAAGGCCCTGGGCAACTAAAAGCAAAAACTGAAGTTCTCTGCGAGCAAGCCCACGGCCGAGATGGCCGATCCATGTGCCGCTCTTGATGATTGATTCCATGCTGGTGTGCCTCTCGGTTGATTTCCCAATGCGCCCGGCCAACCAGGCGCATCAGTGAAACTTTCCGTGTCCCTTCGGCGCTGCTGGCGCGGTACGGGCTCATTCAAGTTGTTCCTCCAGCCGCGGGCCTTTCGGCTTGTTCTCCCGCTGGATAACTGCTTTCGGCGCTTTACGCTGCGCGCCCGGGTCAGTTGCCAACCCTCTGAACCGTTCAGGCCGGTTCATCGCTGCCTTCCATCTGGCCGGTTGTTATCCGGCGATGGATGAACATTACCTGCGGGTAACAATAATGGTCAATACCTGTAGGTAATTATTTTTCTCCGGGCGAAAAAAAACCCGCTGCTAAGCGGGCTTCTTTCGAGACTATCTCGCCTCTACAGGAGGACTGAGTACCAGAACACTTTACCTATCACGATAATGTCTTTCTGCAGCATTTCTTCAGCGGTATAAACCTCGTCTGGATGCTCCTCTATGTTGTAGCTTCGCATCCTGATTCCGCCGCCTGGTGCCCGGTAAAGAGTCTTCACACGGAGTTGGCCGCCATGGTTTAGGGCGTACATCTTCCCATCTGTGACAGTCGTGCAACCTTGATCAACCCCTACTGTGCTGCCGTGGGGGAGTACTGGTTCCATGCTGTTTCCGCTGACGCTAACGCATACCGCCTCGCTCGGCTGAACGTTTTGCCGCCGCAGCGTCATTTTGCCGAAGCGCAGTTTCTGTTTATTGGACGGCTCTACAACGGTCTTTCCATTGCCAGCGGATAGCTCTACTTCCTTGAGAAATGGCACGTACACCTCGTCATCGTCCAGCGGCGTGTCATCGTCCCAAACCGAAAATTCGCCCAAATATTCCGCGTTACCTTCGACCCTCGCCACCAGCTGCATGTCTTTTTGATCGAGCTGATAGCGCTCCAAGCCAAGCTTCTGCTCGATCTCTCGAGCGAAGTCTTCGCCGATTTTTTTGCTGCCTGCGGATGACTGGGCTGTCGATAGGCAGCGTGAAATGTAATTGGCGCTCTTTCCTAAAGCATCGGCCAATCTGGCCTGCTTCCCATCAAAGCGCTGCTTCATAAGTGTCCGCAAGTTTTCGCGGCGAATATCTGAAATTTCCATCCGCAGATCATCCATCACTGTTACCAACAGGTAAATTCCCTATGGGTATTGCTTTGCGATTACCTGCGGGTAATAATCCGAGGCATCTAAAGGGAGGCCCGCCATGCGGACAAAAAATCCTCAACTTCTTGAGTGGTTGAAAACAGCAACCGACGCATCTGTGGCGAAGACAGGTACCACTCGCGCGTATCTGCGAATGATTGCCTACGGACACAAGACCGCTTCGGCGGAAATCGCTGCACGAACTGAATCGGTCACAGATGGAAAAGTCACTCGCCAGGCACTGCGGCCGGATGACTGGAAACAGATTTGGCCGGAGCTCTCGGTTGCTTAGAAGCGCGTTCCATTAAGCAAATTATCCAGCAGAAGCGGCGGCCTTGGCAGTGCGTCGGACATGCTGGAAATCCATACAGTAAAAAATCGCAGACGAAAAAAAGCCGGTGGCTAGACCGGCTTCTTAAAACAACAAACTTCAGGGGCCAGTATGAACACGAACGTCACCCCCGGCAATACCCCGAATCCTGCGACACGTTTTGCTCGATCTCAAAACGTGTCGCGACACATGTCGTCTCGCGAGATCGCCGAACTGATCGGCAGCTCTCACGACAACGTGCTGAAAACGATCCGTGCGCTGGTCGCGAAGGGTGTCGTTTCTTCAAACGACACCCCCTATGTGCACCCGCAGAACGGGCAGGTGTACCGCGAGTTCTTGCTTTCACAGCGCGACACGTTGGTTGTTGTGTCCGGTTACAGCGTCGAGCTGCGTGCCCGGATCATTGATCGCTGGCAGGAGCTGGAAGCCCAAGCGGGCCAGTTCCAGATCCCGGCCACCTACGCGGAGGCACTTCAGGCTGCTGCTGATCAGGCGAAGGACAATCAAACCCTGCGCTTGGTCATCCTCGATCAGGCGCCGAAGGTTGCAGCCATCAACCGTCTGGCAGCCGCTGGCGGCGCGATCTGCATCACCGACGCTGCGAAGCATCTGCAGCTCAAACCTTCGAAGCTCTTCGCCTGGATGCAGCAGAACCGGTGGATCTTTCGCCGCCAAGGTTCCGGCCGCTGGACTGCCTACCAACCACGCATCACCTCCGGGCTCATGGTCCACAAAGTCACTGCTCTCAAGCCTGACTCAGAAACCGGTGCCGATCGTGCCGCTTTCGATCCTCTCGTTACCCCAAAGGGCCTTGCCCGTTTGGCCGAATTGAATATCGGAGCCTCGCTGTGAGCGTTCAAGCAATGTCATGGGCGCTGTCTTTGCCCACGCAAGTTCTCAAGGATGCCAGTGCCCGGCACGTGCTGCTGTGCCTGGCCAACTATGCCGGATCGAATGGCGCTGGCGCGTTCCCATCGGCTACCACCCTGGCTCAGGACACCGGCCTCTCCGAGCGCACCGTGCGCTACAAGCTGGATGACTTGGAGAAGTCCGGACTGATCCAGAAGGGCAACCAGGCGATAGCCGCTGTTCACATTGATCGCCATGACCGCCGCCCAGTCGTTTACGACCTTCAACTATTGCGGGGTGCAAATGCTGCACCCCGTACAGAACGGGGTGCAGATGACGGCACGGGGTGCAATCCACAGCAGAACGGGGTGCAACCTACGACAGAACGGGGTGCAGCGGCTGCACCCAATCCGTCACTTAACCATCAATTAACCGAAGAGCAGCTGCAGCAGCGCGAGATTGATGCCGCTCTTGCCGAACAGAACTGCGCCGCCATCGAGCCGCAGGATGATCGCCAACGCTTCGCCATGTTCGCCACGTGGGTGCCCAACGAGAAGGCGTTGTCGGATCAGATCGCCATCGCGGGGCTTCCGGATGACTGCGTACCTGACGAAGCGGTTCGCAAGTTCAAGGGCTTCCACTGCGCCAAGCCAAACACTCTCGATTCCGGCTCCGGCTGGTGCTACCGCCTTGTGCAGTGGGTGAAGCGTGAGCGAGTGCAGGCAGTAGGCCGAGGGCAGGAGCCTGATTTCAATGACACCAGTTGGGGCGAGAACCTGGGAGATCTCTGATGAAGTCTGTTTCGAGTGTTTTGCAAATGTTGCCCAACGTGGCGTCGGCCGAGGCGGCGCCAGTGAAGGCTGATCCGGGCACCGTACAAGTTATCAACTCGTTGTTTCGCGAGCTGATGGCAATTTTCCCGGCATGGAAGCAGGCATGGCCTGACGACGAGGCCATAAACGCCGCTAAAGCCACATGGACCAAGGCGTTCATGGCCGAGAAAATCACGACGATCGAGCAGATTCGCTACGGCATCAAGCAGTGCCGGAAGCTTGGCTCTGACTTCGCGCCGAGTGTCGGCAAGTTCATCAACCTGTGCCAGCCAACCCCGGAGATGCTCGGCCTTCCACCGCTCGAAACGGCGTTTCGCGAAGCGTGCCGCAATGTCCATCCGTCGATGGCCGGTCAGGCGAACTGGTCGCACGATGCGATTTGGCACACGGCAAAGGAGTCGGGTTTCGAGAGTCTGAACCGCCTTGAAACCTCGCTGGCGCGCAAGCTGTTTGAGCGCAACTACGTGATCACCGTGCGCCGTTTGATCGATGGGTTACCGCTCCAGACGATGCCGCTGGCATTGCCTGCCCGAGTTGATGGCCGCCGCACACCTGAGATCGGAAACAGAGCGCTTGCAGAACTTCGCGCCATGCGATCGGGGGCTGCCCGTCATGCCTGACCGCCGCCTGGCTGTTCCTGAGATCGAAACCTACCGCTGGGCGGTGTTCTGCTGCTCGTTCAAGGTGGATTTGAGTTCGCCACCTGATCACGCGCTGGCGCTGTTCGCCGATGAGGCCATGGCCAAGCGTTATGGGTCGTGGATGTGGCCGGGCACCTACGAAGTCGTCGACGTCGTCACGGGAAAGCCGGCATGCGAGTGAGTTCGAGAAAGCTCCGTGCTTCCGCCAATGGCCAAGAGTGCACCGTACGGATGCCGGGCATCTGCAATTACAACCCAGAAACCACCGTCCTTGCGCATCTGCCGTGCGGGCAGAAGGGCATGGGCATGAAGGGCTTCGACACCGTCGCGGTGTACGCCTGCAGCGCTTGCCACGACGTCATCGACGGCCGCGCCGCCGGCGACATCGATTGGCAGGACATGCCGCGCGCCATTGCCGAAACCCACGAAGGCCTGATCCGGGCCGGAATTCTCACCGTAAAGGGGGCTGCATGATCGACATGACGCTGCCGTGGCCGCCAAAGGAGTTGAGTCCTAACGCGCGCGTGCACTGGCGGCAAAAACACAAACACGCGAAGGCGTACCGCCGCGCCTGCGGTCTGATCGCGCTGGCGCTGGATGCACCGCGTCTCAGCGGCAAGAAGTACTTCTGGATCACGTTCTGCCCGCCGAATCGCCGCTCCTACGACGATGACAACCTGGTGGCGCGTTTCAAGGCCGGCCGGGACGGCATTGCCGATGGCCTGGGCATCGACGACAAGAACTTCGTCACGACGATCAACATCGGCAAGCCGGTGCCGGGCGGCGCGGTGCGTGTGCACATCCGGGATTATCCAATCGACGCCGAACCGGCAGCGGTGGGTCAATGACTACCGCGGCAGTGAAAATCACCCAGGCCGAAATCAAGCGGCAGGCCGCCGGCACCGTGCAGGATCTACGCGACCTTGAGAACAAAGGCCTGTACCTGCGCTTCAACAAGGCGCGAACCGGCGGTTCATGGTTCCTGGTGTTGAAAGGGGAGTGGAACCACATCGGCACTTACCCTGAGCTTTTTCCTACCCAGGTGGTGGCAGCGCTCCCAGCGATTCGTCTGCGTCTGGCCGCGGGCGAAGGTGCGAGCCTGTCCAAGTGGAGCAGCGTCGGCGAGCTGCTGGACTGGTTCGCTGATCGCATGTCGCGCGATCGCAACCTGTCGAGCAAGCGCAAGAACACTGGTGCATCGATCATCAAGTGCCACCTGAAACCGCGGCTCGGTGAGCTGCCACTGATCGCTTTCGACAAGGCAGCGCTCGACTCCTTGCTGATGTGGCCGCTACAGGAGAAAGTTTCCATCGACTACGTGCGTTCGGCATTCCAGCTGCTGGCCCTGGCATTCCGGCAGGCGGCCAAGCTGGGGATGATCACGTCCAACCCGATGGCGGCGATCCGCTTCAACGACTTCTCAAAGGCAAAGGTCGGCATCAAGCCGTCCAGGCTGCGCGGCGTTCATTTGGAAGGCCTGCTCGGACAACTCGCCGAGGTCATGACCACAGCGCCGCTGGATTCGATGCTCGCGCTGATGATGCTTTGCCACGGCACGCGGATCGGCGAAACCCGGATGGCGCGCTGGTCGCATATCAGCCTGGCTGAGCGTGAGTGGTTCATCCCTGCGGAGAACACGAAAACTGGTGTCGAGCATCATCTGCCCCTGACCGAGCAGGTGTGCACGCTGCTGACCCGGTACCGCGAAGGCCAGTTCGCCCGAGGCTATGAGGGCCAGTGCCTGTTCCCGGCGCGCAACGGCAAGGCCTTGGGGGAGGCTCAGGGCTGCGCCGTGTTCCGTCGACTGGGGCAGGGCGAGTGGACCAGTCACGACCTGCGCAAGTTGGCGCGCACTGGCTGGGCAGATCTCGGTATCGACCACCTGATTGGCGAGCTGCTGATCAACCACGCGATGGGCCACAACGTGAAGGTGTACATCCAGTCGGACGTGATGAGCCGCAAGCGTGATGCCCTCGAGCAGTGGCACGCACATCTAGATCAGAAAGGCTTTGCAGCGATTCACGGATTGACCGGCTTTAGATTCGAAGATTCTGGTAATTCGCTGAAAGCCACAGAGCATAAGGCCTGCGAGGCCAATCAATATTCAACCATAGGCGAGGTTTAAAAATGGATAAAAAGCAGCATGGCCCCGCCTTTGTGCGTCGCCAGATCCCGCTCACCGATTGCCCATCCTGTGCCGGGAAAGGGTTGATCAAGGGCGTGTTTCATCAGCTCGATTGCATCGGTTGCCATGCATCCGGCCTGGTGCACGCCGAAACGCTGGAGCCGCTGCCCCTGGATGACCTGGTCGTTCAGCTCGGCATGCTGATCCGTCACGAGCGCCACATCGCGACTTTGTCGCGTGAGCCATTGACCATGGGTGAGCTATACCAGCAAACCAACACTCGCGGGCCCGGTGGCTCGGCTATCAAGGGGGATTGATCCATGATTTACAACAGCGTTCTTGGTGGTGTGGTTTCGGCTCTCGCCGCTGAAGCTATCGATAACACCAGCAAACAGGCATGGCAAAAACTGTATAGCCCGCATGAGGAGGAGCAGCGCGACCTTCGTTCACTGTTCCGCTGCGCGCCAGGTGAACGTATTGATCGTGCTCAGGCTGATTGCTGGGTCGCGGCTCGACTTCACCACGGCCTCGAAAAGAAACATATGAACGCCTTGGTGGCCAAGTTCAGTACCGACAAGGCGAAGAAGGTTCAGGCAATCACCGAGCTGCGACAGTTGATCAATTCGCCGGCGCCGCAACTATTCATCTTCAAGGCCGTCACCGCGTGGGCGGTTCCAAAGCTGAAGGGCGCCGATTCGAAGTCAGCAAAGACTGTCACGGTAACTGTTCCTGTCGACGCGCCGGATTGGCGTCGTGAGTCGATGATTGCCTCTGCAGTCGCCGCCGAACGATCAGCAAAGAAGCGGATTGAATCCCGGTCTGCGTCGATGATTGTTCTGCCGAAAAGCTTCTACGACATGAACACCTGGGATACCGAGGGCCGCCCTGAGTCGACGCGCCGCGAATGGCGCCGAAACATCTACGGCGCGCTGAACACGCTTGTTGATGAGGCGCTTTGTCTGGCAGGAGAGATATTCGATATCGAAGGGCTCATTATTTCTGCTGATGCAGCGTAAAGGCCTGTTGACATCAGTCCATCGTTCCATCAGTATTTAACCCATCCTGTCATTCCTGCGCGTGTAGAGGACTGGCAACAAAGCCCGGCCAAGTGCTGGGCTTTTTCTTTGTAGGGCGCTCAGGTATATAGGGGGTTGTTACCACCAACTGCAGGGAGCGTTACCATGTCTGATTTGAATGAACCTCAAACTCACGATGACATGTTAAGAGGGCGGCTCGACGATCCGCTGTTTGTCAAACAGGAATGGCAAGGACGGGGTATTGATCAGTTGCTTCAATGGCTGGTCAATAACACGAATGCTCACCCCAACAATCAGCATTCAATTACATTAACTGTCGGCGGAAATCTAATTTCTGGGAAGCTGATATCGGCGGATGCTTATTTCAAGAAGATGACGGATCACCTTGCAGCCGACTTTTCTGCTGAAGACGGTTCTCGCGAGATTTTCAAAGAAGAAGCCTCGCATTGGAATACGCCGCCGATTACTGAGAGCGGTCTTTTGCCTCCACCGCAATTCATTCATTTAGAAGCTGCGGAAATCTACAGCTCGAACGAGCGACCAATTCTACCTGGAGGGTCGCTTTGGAGAGGGAAGCTGTCGAGTGTTGATGGTTTCAACTTAGGCCGCCTCGTCTATACAGCCCAGTAATTTCTTCACGCCCCAAGCGTTATTTTTTTCACTGAAGCCTCGGCATTTGCCGGGGCTTTTTCGTTTTCGGCTCCACCACACCCATCGCATCGAGCCGGGAGTGCCGCTGGAGCCGAACCTAATGCACTCCCCCCAAAGGGAGGAATCGAGATGCCAAACATGCCTGAGAAGGATCCCGGCCTGTGGGCCGCAATGATTGCCTGGCTGCTGCTGCATCAACCCCAGCTCTATGCCGCTGGCCTATCGGTCGGTATCGCTGTGCTGCGAGTGATGTACGGCGGCGGCACTCGCCGTCAGATGTATCTGGAAGGCGCGCTCTGCGGCCTGGTCACGCTGTCGTTGGTGCCACTCCTTGAATGGATGGGCTTACCACAAAGCATGGCCACGTTCGCCGGCGGTGCAGTCGGCTTCCTCGGGGTCGAGAAGGTGCGCGGTTATTACGATCGTGCAGCCGTTCGGAAACTTGAGGGTTGAACATGGCTCGCGTCGATAGCTTCCACCAGTACAACGACGGCCGCGGCAGGCGCCGGGTGTATGTCAATGGCAACGAGACTGAGCGCGTTGTTTGGTGCGATACGTCGTTGGGCATTGCGGTGTTCTGTCCGTTTCCGTACCGCGTTGATCACCGTCGTGACCAAATCTACACACGACGCCTGCGAGGAACGGTAACTGTCGAGAGGATTGACTGATGGCTTGTACCGGATGTGCAGATCGCCGCGAATGGATCAAGAAGTGGAGCAAGGTGGCCTATGAGCGAGCGCAACGAATTCTCAGCCCAAGTGCTGATCAGCCCCGATCAGATGAAGGTGATAGCCGGCCGGGAGCAGGAGTTCCTGTCGATCTTCAAGCAACAGCTCCAGGAGCAGATGAAGACCAACGAGCTGCTGACAGCCCTGATCCAGTCACTGAGTGACGAGCAAGTTGATGACGATGACGCCGAACCACTCACCTACATGGACGGCACACCCGTCAATGGAGGTGGCTGATGGCGAAGCTGACTTCGCTCAAGTCTGGGCTGCAGACCCAACCGTCACGACTCGCCAACATCAATCCTGACTCATGGCGGGCCGGCAAGCAGACAGCGGCTCAACGTGGATACGGCTACAAGTGGCAGAAGGCACGGGCCAGCTGGTTAGAGCGGCACCCGCTCTGCGTCTACTGCGAACGCAGCGGGCGAGTGACGGCGGGCACCATCGTTGACCACATCGTCGAGCATCGCGGTGACCAGACATTGTTCTGGGCGCGCAGCAACTGGCAGACGCTGTGCCAACCCTGCCATGACATCGTGAAGAAGGCCGAGGAGGCTGCTCGCGCCCTTGATGCACGCCAATGACGTGCTTCAATGGCGTGTGGCACGTCAGTTCCCCGGTTTGAGAGGGGGAGGGGTGGGGTCAAAGTTCACACCTTTTTGCTCCAAGACCACCCTCCCCCTCACGCGCAGATTTTATTCCCCTTTTGAAAAAAGGAATTCAGCAAATGGCAGGCGTAAAAGGCAAGAGCGGGGGCGCTCGCCCCAACTCTGGCGGCGCTCGGCCGGGCGCTGGCCGGAAAAAGAAGATTGATCCGGAATCACCAAACCAATCCTCGGTGACCGTGGAGTTCGAGGCCCAGCCACATGGCGGTGCACTGAAGCGGGAAAAGGCGGTACCGGTCCCGGTGCCAGAGATGGACATGCTTTCGCTACTGACGAAAATTGCCCTGGGCCAGCTTGATGCCAGCCCGATACAGGTGAGGGCGGCCATCGCCGCGGTTCAATACACACACGTTAAGAAAGCGGATGGCGGCAAGAAGGATGAGGTGCACAAGGCAGCCGAGCAGGCCGCTGGAAAATTTTCCCGGCAGGCACCGCCCAAACTGGTCGCGGCGAACGGTAAGCAGGTTTAACTATGGAATGGTCAACGGCATGCCCGGACTGGGCGCAGCGACTTGTTGACCGCGAGTCGATCATTCCTCCGCCAATCTTTGTCGATGAGGCTGAACGAGCCTTAGCAATTTTCATGGAGCTGAGAGTCCCGGATCTGCCCGGCAAGCCAAGAATGGCTGACTGCTGTGATGAGTGGGTGCTCGACTACGTTCGGTGCATTTTCGGTGCTTACGACGGAGAGACAGGACGCCAACTGATCCGGGAGTTCGGCCTGCTCATCAGCAAGAAAAACACAAAAAGCACGATTGCTGCCGGGATCATGCTGACGGCTTTGATCTTGTGTTGGCGGGAGGAGGAGGAGCATCTGATCCTGGCGCCGACCCGCGAGGTAGCGGACAACGCTTTCAAGCCCGCCGCGGCAATGGTCCGAGCCGATGAAGAACTGTCGGCGATGTTCCACATTCAGGACCATATCAGGACTATCACCGATCGAACGACGCGCAACTCGCTGAAAGTCGTTGCAGCTGACACCGACACCGTGTCTGGCAAGAAGTCCGGCAAGGTCCTAGTAGACGAGCTCTGGGTTTTCGGTAAGCGCGCCAACGCCGAGTCGATGTTCATGGAGGCGCTCGGCGGACAGATATCTCGCGAAGAGGGTTGGGTTATCTACCTGACCACGCAGAGTGATGAACCACCTGCAGGCGTTTTCAAGGAACGCTTGAGTTACTGGCGTGATGTTCGGGATGGCAAGATCCTCGATCCAAAAACGCTGGGTGTTCTCTACGAATTTCCGCAGCAGATGGTTGATGGTAAGGACTATCTAAAGCCAGAAAACTTCTACATCACCAACCCCAATATTGGACGATCGGTGAGTGCGGAATGGCTTGAGGATCAGCTGAAAAAACGGCTGGGGTCCTCTGATGGGTCTCTGCAAAAATTCCTCGCGAAACATCTCAATATTGAAATTGGCCTGAATTTACGCAGCGATCGCTGGGCTGGAGCTGATCATTGGCAGGCGGCTTCCGAGTCTGGCATGAGCCTCGAAACAATACTCGAAAGATCGGAGGTAGTAACTGTCGGCATCGACGGTGGCGGCCTTGATGACCTTTTGGGGCTGACCGTACTGGGGCGAGAGCCTGGCACTCGCCGGTGGCTTCATTGGGCTCATGCTTGGGCTCACCAGATCGTCTTCGAGCGCCGGAAGGACATTGCCAGCGTATTGAGAGACTTTGAGAGCGCGGGCGATCTCACGGTGGTTGATCGACCTGGTGATGACGTGCAGCAGGTTGCTGACATCATTTGCGACATCCGCGATCGAGGGCTACTGCCGGAAAAGTTAGCGATTGGCGTGGACGCTGCCGGTATAGGCGACATCGTCGATGAGCTCACCACGGAAGAACGCGGCATCGTGATGGAGCAAATTGTCGCTATCTCCCAGGGCTGGAAGCTGAACGGCGCAATCAAAACTACAGAACGCAAGGTTGCCGGCGGTGAGTTGGTTCATTGCGGAAGCCCGCTGATGAGCTGGTCCGTAAGTAATGCGCGGATTGTTCCCCAGGGCAACGCAATCACGATCACCAAGCAGGCAAGTGGCTCGGCCAAGATCGACCCGCTTATGTCCACATTTGATGCCGTCTCCCTGATGGCCCTGAACCCCGAAGGCGCTGGCGACCTGCAGGGCTTTTTCGATAACCCGATCATGGTAGGAATCTGATGGCCAACAAAAAACCAGGCCGGGTGAAGGCTGCGCTACAGAACTGGCTCGGCGTACCGATTGGGCTGAAGGATGGCTCGTTCTGGCAAGAGTGGTTCGGCGCATCGGCGGCGGGCAAGCATGTGTCGGTGGATAAGGCCATGCAGCTGTCCACCGTTTGGGCCTGCGTACGGTTGCTGTCTGAATCTGTATCCACGCTACCGCTCAAGCTTTACCAGCGTATGCCTGATGGTTCTCGCACGCCGGCGAAGGATCACCCGTTGTATCGGGTTTTGTGCCGGGTGCCGAATTCGGAGATGACGCCTCAGCGTTTCATGCTGCTGGTCGTGGCAAGCATCTGCCTTCGCGGCAATGCCTTCGTCGAAAAGAAAATGATCGGCAGTCGGATCATCGCGCTGGTGCCGCTGCTGCCGCAGTGCATGAGTGTGAAGCGCCTGGATACCGGGCGGCTGAAATATACCTACACCGAGAACGGTAACGAACGGGATATTCCTGAGAAGAACCTCATGCACATCCGCGGCTTCGGCCTGGATGGTGTTTGTGGGATGTTGCCAGTTACAACCGGCCGCGAGATTTTCGGATCGGCGATGGCAGTTGAGGAGGCAGCCGCTAAGGTGTTTGCCCAAGGCATGCAGGCTTCCGGCATCCTCAGCAGTGACGCCAAAATCACTCCGCAGCAGCGCGAGCAACTCCGGACGAGTCTCAACGCGTTCATGGGCTCGAAGAACGCCGGCAAGATCATGGTCGCGGAAGCGGGCTTCAAGTATCAGGGCATCACAATGAACCCTGAAGCGGCGCAGATGCTGGAGTCTCGATCGTTCAACATTGAGGAGATGTGCCGCTGGTTCCGTGTTCCGCCGTTCATGGTTGGGCATATGGACAAGCAGTCCAGTTGGGCCAGCTCGGTCGAGGCACAGAACCTGCATTTCTTGACCAACAGCCTCCGGCCTTTGCTGGTGAATATCGAGCAGGAGATCACTCGCTGCCTGATCGGCGACGCAGACGCTGATGAGTACTTCGCCGAATTCTCCGTTGAGGGTCTACTCCGTGCTGATAGCGCCGGCCGGGGGGCCTGGTACAACACTGCGCTGCAAAATGGCTGGATGTGCCGAAACGAAGTGCGTCGACTGGAGAACCTGCCGCCAATTCCCGGTGGTGACATTTACACGGTCCAGTCAGCGCTGGTTTCACTCGATCAGCTCGGCAAGCAATCGGCCGGCATGTCTCCAGCTGCGACGGCGTTCATGTTGCGAATTGCTGCCGCTAACCAAGCTGGCGACAAGGCGACTCTCTCGGATGCTTTCGAGCTTGCCAACAAGGCGCTGGAATCCGGAAACCCGGACGGGCCACTGATGGCCCATGCGCTGATTTCGCTGCCTTTGCTTAAAGCAGCCTGACCCTGGAGTAAATCATGACCCTGAAGACCATTCCGGTGGCTCCGGCGGCTCGCCCGTGCGCGCAGGTTCAGTGCGACCTCACGCCGAAGGCGCTGGAGCGCTGGAATCCATCAATCAAAGCGGCCGCTACCGATGACAACACCATCACGATGTACGACCCGATCGGGTACGACTGGTGGACTGGCGACGGTGTAACTGCCAAGCGCGTGAGCGCTGCGCTGCGCAGCATCGGCGATAACGACGTGACAGTGAAAATCAACAGCCCGGGCGGTGATGTATTCGAGGGGCTGGCGATCTACAACCTCCTGCGAGAGCACAAGGGCAAGGTGACCGTCCAGATTCTTGGCTTGGCAGCCTCAGCGGCATCGTTCATTGCGATGGCTGGCGACGAGGTGCAGATCGCTCGCGCCGGCTTTTTGATGATCCATAACAGCTGGACCGGTGTTGCTGGAGACCGAAACGAAATTCGTGAGGTTGCAGACTTCCTCGAACAGATCGATAGATCTCTTGCCGACATCTACGCCGTGCGCACCGGTGACAAAGTCGAGGAAATGAGCCGGCTCATGGACGTTGAAACCTGGATGGGCGGCTCAGCCGCCATAGATGCTGGCTTTGCCGACTCGCTGCTTGCCTCTGACGCAACGAAAGAAGACACCAATGCAATGACACCTCACCAAGTGGCCGCGCGCCGCCTGGACATGATTCTTGCGAAACAGGGCATGCCCCGCACCGAGCGGCGATCCCTGATTCAAGACCTCAAGGCGGGTATGCCTGGCGCTACCCCCTCCGGCAAGCAGAACGCTGCCGAAACACCGGCCGACCTGGCCAACCCAATCGCCGAACTACAAGCCGCATTGTCGCGGTTTTCGGCTGCAGCTACCCATACCGGAGCAAAACCATGAGCGAAAACACCGCTGATCTGCTGAAGAACGTTTCCAACGAGCTGAAAAAGGCGACTGACGATTTCAGCAGGCAGGCAGAAAACGCACTGAACGAGGCCAAAAAGGCCGGCACGCTGTCTGCCGAAACCAAAAACGCTGTCGACGAACTGGCAACCAAATTCAACAGCCTGACCGAGGCTGAGAAGCAACTGAAGGCTCAGTTGGGCGAGCTGGAACAAGAATTCGCACGCATCCCATCGCAATCGCGTCCGGGTGTGCAGGACACTCTGGGTGGCGTGGTGATCAAAAGCGAAGCCCTCAAGGAGTTCGCCAAACACATCGAGGCGTCGAAGCGTCTCAGCGTTCCCGTGAGTGCTGCGCTGCTCACCGCAAACGTGCCTGGCACCATCGTCGCGCCTGATCGACTCTCAGGCATTGACGTGATGCCGAAGCAGCGCCTGTTCATTCGTGACCTGATCGCGCCAGGTCGAACCACTTCGAACACCATCTACTGGGTTCAGCAAACCGGCTTCACTAATGCTGCCAAGGCGGTCGCCGAGAACACCCAAAAACCGTACAGCGATATCACCTTCGCGGAGAAAATCACTCCGGTGCGCACCATCGCGCACATGTTCAAGGCGTCCAAGCAGATTCTCGACGACTTCGCGCAGTTGTCGTCGACTCTGGACACCGAGATGCGTTTCGGCCTCAAGTATGTCGAAGAGCAGGAAATTCTGTTCGGCGACGGCACCGGTGCGCACCTCGACGGCATTGTGCCGCAGGCCAGTGCGTTCGATGCTGCCTTTGACGTTGCGAATCAGACCGGCATCGATGATCTGCGCCTGGCGATGCTGCAGGCCCAGCTGGCACGTCTGCCGGCATCCGGCCACGTCCTTCACTTCATTGACTGGGCGAAGATCGAGCTGACGAAGGACAGCTTGGGGCGCTACATCTTGGCCAACCCATTGGGCTTAGCAGGTCCAGTCCTCTGGGGCTTGCCTGTGGTGGCCACCGAAATCGCAGCGTTCCAGGGCAAGTTCCTGACGGGTGCGTTCCAGACCGGCGCGCAGATCTTCGACCGTGAAGATGCAAACGTAGTTATCTCGACCGAGAACGCCGACGACTTCGAGAAGAACATGATCTCGATTCGTTGCGAAGAGCGCTTGGCGCTGGCGGTTAAACGTCCTGAAGCCTTCATCTACGGCAGCTTCACCGCACCGACCACACCTTGACCTGGACAGGGCCGCCAATAAGGCGGCCCACTGGAGGGCATCATGAAGTTGATCACTTTGAAACCGCTGTATCTGGGCGGAAAAACCCTAGTCGAAGGCTCACCGTTCATTACTGACGAACAACATGGACGGCAGCTTCTGGCAAAAGGGTTCGCAGCCGAGCATGAAGGCGATGAATCGCCGGAAGTGGATTTGACCTCTGATCAGGCAGGTGGCGGTGCATTGACCACGGAAAGCCTTGTCGGCAAGTCAAAGACCTTTGATGTGAAGCAGCTGGGCCATGGTCATTGGATTGTGGTGAACGCCGAGGGTCAGCAGGTCGGCGACTTCAGCGGAAATAAGGCCGCTGCAATTACCGAAGTTGAGCGACTCACCGCTGAAGCAGCTCCGCAGGTGTAACCATGAGCCTGATCGATATTGAGCGTGCGATGAAACACGTTCTGGCTGAACCCGAAGATCAAGATCTGGTTCAGGAAAATCTGGATGCGGCCGAGGGCGCGGCCATGCGGTACCTCAATCGACGCGTGTTTCTCGATCAGGCAGCCATGGATTTGGCAAAAGCTGGTATTCCCGCCCTGATGCAGTCTGCTCGTGCAGCGAATGCCGCAGCCGTTGAAGCCGCGAACGCTGTTGATGACGCTCGCGATCGATGCGTTCTCCTCGATTACGCCAGGCAAGCGCTTGCCGATGCGCATGAAGAAATCGATGCGATCGCTTACGGAATACTGCTGAAACCTGAATTCACGGCGGCATGCCTGCTCACGCTAGGACACCTGTTCGCGAACCGCGAAGATGTAGTTGTGGGCGCCGCTGCAACGGAATTGCCAATGGCTTCTAAACATCTACTGACTCCTCTTCGTGTGAGGATGGGACTGTGATGCGCGCCGGCCGACTTCGCCACCGAATCGATATCCAGCGGAAGGTGGCGGGCCGCGATCCTGACACTGGAGAAATGCTCGAGGAGTCCTGGGTGACCGAGTGGGAGAAATGCCCGGCGGCATTCGAGCCGTTGAGCAGTCGCGAATTCATTGCTGCCAAGGCTGAGCAGGCCGAAGCAACAGCGCGTGTCGTGATCCGATATCGCCCGGGTGTTTTGCCGACGATGCGAATCCTGTATCGCGGCGACATCTACACCATTGTTGGCCCGCCACTGGCCGACCCGGTATCAGGCAAGGATTACCTCAGCATTCTGGTGGCCACGGGGGTGAACGATGGGTGATTTTCGACTCCAGGGAGTGGACGGCGTCGTCGGAAAGATGCGTGGGCTGGCGCCGAAGTTACGACGCTCCGGACTGAAGAAGGCCGCTCGGCGAGCCATGAACATTGTCCGTGACTCGGCGAAAGCCAAAGCCAAAACCATCGACGATCCGGAAACCGCCGCAAAGATCTGGAAGAACATCGTCACGCAGGACTCCCCCAAGGAAGGCGCCCAAGTTGGCGGTGTGGTGATGCGCGTGGGGGTTCGAGGCGGTGCTGGTGCAAACCAATACAGCAAGGACGCATCGGGAAACCCGGGAGGGGACACCAGGCACTGGCGTTATATCGAGTTCGGTACTGAGCACAACCCAGCTGCTCCCTTCATGCGTCCAGCCCTGGCCGATAACGTCGGTCCAGTAACCGAAAAATTCGCCAATGAATTGAGTGCTGAGATCGACGCAGCGCTGAGAGGGCTGTGATGTTCGCACCCATTTTCAAGGTTTGCTCGGCTGATTCCGGCGTTGGTGCGCTGATCGGCGCCGGTACCGAGTGCCGGCTCTACCTGTTTGGCGAGGCGCCGGCGGATGTGATCAAACCCTACGCGGTTTGGCAGACGATCGGCGGCGCGCCGGACAACTATCTGGCCGACCGTCCCGATAGCGACCGATTTGAGCTGCAGGTCGATGTTTATGGCACGGCTGCGACCCAGACAAGGAGTGTTGCTCGGGCTATTCGTGACGCCATTGAGCAAAAGGCTTATGTGACCCGTTGGGGCGGCGAATCGCGCGACGCTCCGACCAAAACGTACCGCTACAGCTTCGACGTGGACTGGTGGGTATCCCGCTGACCGCCCGATGTAATCGATGCCCGCCCAGTGCGGGTTTTTTTATGCCCGACATACGGAGAAACCCATGTCGATCCTCACCCAAGGAACCAAGATTTACGCTCTGGTGCCACCGCTGACCGGTACCGGCCCGCTGACCGTGCTGCCCATCGATTGCGCTACCGCTTTCAACCCTGGTGGTGCACCGGCCGACCAGATCGACGACACCTGCCTGGAAGACACTGTACGCAAATCCAAAAAAGGCCTGCGCACCCCCGGCCAGGCTTCGATGACCATCCTGGCCGACCCGCGCAACGCCAGTCATATTCGCCTGCATCAGCTCTCCGAGGCTGACGGTGAAACCACGATCAAGTGGGCCGTGGGTTGGTCTGACGGAACCGCCGCTCCGACGGTAAACACGGCTGGCGATGATTTCGAGCTGCCAGAATCCCGCACCTGGTTCGTCTTCGAAGGCTATGTCGCGGATTTCCCGTTCGACTTCGCCGGCAACGCGAACGTCAGTACCGCTGTTTCCATCCAGCGATCCGGCGGCTCAGCCTGGATTCCGAAAACTGCATAAGGCCGACCCATGAAACTGGCAGATCTGAAGAAGAAGGGAGGCGTCATATCCGACGCCTTCGTGAAGAAATCCGTCGAATGGACCCACAACGTCAAGGGCAAGGACGTTACCGAAAAGTTCGATATCCACGTCCGCCGGCACGCGTTTGGCGTCATGGAAGCAATGTTCATTGGTGGCGAGGCGCAGAAATACCGGAATGCGCGCTATCTGGCCGCCAGTGTGTTTCTCGGCCCTGATGGCGCCGAGGAGCTCCCGTTCGACGATGCGGTCAACCTCGACCCCGGACTGGGCATTGCCCTGCTACAAGCGGTGAACGAGGTCAATGCTCCAGTAAAAAACTGACAGCCGCCGATGAGTTGCACCACGAACTGGTGCTCAACGGAGTCGGCGGGCGCACGATCGCGGAGCTCAAACGGAACATGAGCTACGCGGAAATGCTGTCATGGGCGGCGTATCGGGAGAAATACGGATCCTTCAACCCGATGCATCGTCAGGAGCAGATGTCGGCCATCATTGCACTGCAGGTTCACCGGCTCGGGTCTGGCAAGGCTGACCTGATCGACTTCATGCCGCATGCCGAGCGACCAGCGCTCACGTTGGAACAGGCGATGGAAGACTGGGCGTAGGTTGGTGCTAGCGATGGAAGATGCTAGTTTCTCACGATCAAAAAGGAGCGTGTCGTGAGAAAAATACAGGTAATAGGGATCTGCTGTCTGATTCTGGCCGGCTGCGATACTCGTGCGGTTGACTCCTCACGTGCTGTTCAGGTTTCGCCTGAAAACGTCTATGCGTTCAGTCGCCCAGCCGCTCGAGATGACGCGAGAATAACCTTTGTGCAGGACAAGGGTGCGATGAGTTGCTTTGGAGCTGGCATGCAAGTCTTCATGGACAATCGGCTTGCCGCCGAGACTTCGAGTGGAGAAAAGGTCATCCTCTATCATGCTCCTGGGCCTGTGCAATTCAGCATCAAGAACAACGCAATGTGTGCTGGTGGCGACCTTGTCGGAATGATCTTGGATCTCAAGCCGGGGTATTCGTATCAACTGCGAGGGTATCGTGGCACCTGGGACAAGCCGGAAGTAATGCTTGGCACGCCACCGCCCTTCAAATACACCAAATAGCTGGCATCAGTCAGTTCTATAGCCGCCGAAAGGCGGTTTTTTTATGCCTGGAGAATTGCTATGTCATCGCGCTCGCTGGGCACTTTGACGCTGGATCTGGTCGCTAAAATCGGCGGGTTTCAGCAGAATATGGATCAGGCATCAAGGTCCGTTGCTGGATCAGGCTCCGCCGCGGTCAAGGCTTCAGCTCAGGTTCAAGTGCTTGAGCGTCAGTTCTCATCGCTGGCTGGAGTAGCATCTAGACTCGCCGCACCTCTCGCCGCTGCGTTCAGTGTGAACGGTATTTACACCGCGAGCGAGGCATACAGCACACTGACGAACCGATTGAAATTGGTAACGAACGGTACCGCCGAGCTCGTTACTGCCCAGTCTGCGGTATTTGGTATCGCGCAAGATGCCCGACAGCCCCTTACGGCGACCGCCGAACTCTACCAGCGCATCGCGACGAACCAGAAGGAACTGAAGCTTTCTGGTGAAGGTGTGGCCGGCATCGTCGGCACTATCAGCAAAACGCTCGCGATCTCCGGTTCATCTGCTGAGAGCGCAAACGCTGCACTGATTCAGCTTGGCCAGGCGTTCGCATCCGGTGTGCTGCGCGGCGAAGAGCTCAACTCGGTGCTGGAACAGGCTCCGGCGTTGGCCCAGGCGATCGCGAAGGGCATGGGCAAGACAGTTGGAGATTTGCGCAACCTCGGCGAGCAAGGATTGCTTACTGCTGATGCGGTCGTGAAGGCACTTCAAAGCCAGGCTGGCGCTGTGGATGCTCTCTTCTCGAAGATGACGGCCACAATTGGCGGCAGCCTCACTGTAGTTGGCAACTCAATCACCCGCTATATCGGGGAGATTGATCAGATGTCTGGGGCGAGCGGCAAGGTCGCTGGTGAAATTCTCGCGGTAGCCAAAGTGATTGACGGAAGCCTTCCCGCGGCCTTGGACGGCATCCGTGAACACTCGGGCGCGCTGGTTCAGTTGTTCACTACTGGCCTGTACGTAGCGCTTGCACGGGTAGCCGGAGGATTTGCCCAGCAGGGTGCAGCAGCTTTGTCGGCCGCCGCCGCGAATCAGGCAGCTCTGACGTCCTCGGCCGCGCTTGCCAAGCAGGATCTGTTGGCGGCTCAGGCCAAACAACTGGACGCCAAAGCATCGGTTCAGCGGGCAAATCTTGAGCTGAGCGCCGCACAGGGAAAGGTCGCTTCAGATCGGGTGCGCCAGGCCTCAGAGCTGGCCAACATCCAATCCGTACAAGCCGCACTTGCTGCCGAGTTGACGCTTGAGCAGGAGCGCTTGAAAGCGCAGATCAACGAGCAGGGGCGCGCAGCGTCGGTTGCTCGGATCTCCGAGATTCGTCTCACACAGGTTGCGGTGATCAAGCAGGTTGAAGCCGCGGAACGCTCCTTGGCCAGCACTACGGTGGCGTCCTCGGCACTCGTGGAAAAGGCCTATGCAGGGCGCACCGCAGCAACATTGGCCTTTGCTGAAACGACCGCCGCGGTTAACGCGCTGAGCGTTGCATCGAACAATGCTGCCGCCGCGGCCAGCGTGACCGGGCGGGCATTTTCCGCACTCGCAACTGCGGGTAGCGGGGCCTTGGCGATGCTCGGCGGCCCGGTAGGGCTGGTGTTCATCACTGCCGCCGCCGCGCTTTCCTTCATCGACTTTCGCAGCAGTGCCGACAAGGCAAAAGAGGGCCTTGAGCAGCTTCAGGGGCCGTTGGATCAGGTAATCGCCAGATTCAAATCCATGACAGAGGAGCAACGCGCCGGCGCCCTGGTTCGCTGGAGTGAGGCACAGGTTGATGCGGTGAAGGCCGCAAAAGGAGAGCTGGATTCCCTCCAGGCGACTCTGAAAAAAGGGGTTCTGGGATCTGACTCGCTTTCTCTGCCGTCGAGGATTGCGGGTTCCAGCAACGACGAAACGATCAAAAGAGCACAGGCATACGAGGATTTGCGCACGAGGATTGACGAAGCCGCGAAAAGCGGTCAGTCGATCATTCCTATTTTGGAGGAGGCGGGCAAGGTACCTGGCGTTTCACCGAAGTTGGTGGATGACCTTAAAAAGGGCGCTGAAGCATGGTCGACGCAGAACCAAGTTGCCAAGGAAGCTGAAGATCGTCAGCGCATCCTCCGTGGCGAGATGGACAAAACTGCCGCATCGGCGGCGAATGGCGCAGCGGCGACCGGCGGAATGACTACTGCCGGCGAGAAGTACCTGAAAACCTTGCAGGCTCAGTTGGGCAAGCTGCAGGACAACAACGACGCGGTGAAGGAAGCCACCCGATACCTGGATCAGCACAAGGAACTGAGCGAGGCTGATCGGACGGCGATTATGTCCGTCGCCTACGCCACGAAAGCTCAGGATGAAGCCAACAAGGCCGCCACCAAATCGACGAAGGATGCAGCCAAAGCCCAGACCTCTCTGATAGAGCAGTTGAAGCAGGCTGCTGCCGGTTTTCTTGACCTGAAAAAGTCATTCGATCCGGTGGGCGCAGCATCAGAGCAATTTCAGAAGTCGACCGGGCAGCTCAACCTCCTTTTCAAGAATGGGAAGATCACCCAGGAAGATTACGGCAAGGGCACCGCGTGGCTGGCAGAGCAATTCAATACTGCCACCAAGGCTGCGCTCGGCCTGTCACAGGCTGAGGAATACCGCCTTGAGCTGGAGAAGAAGCTCAACAATGATCGCGCTCAATACGCGAGCCAGGCCGCGGCAGTCGGGCAGGGTGATAAGGAAGCCGAGCGCGCGCAGCAGCGCTTGGAGCTTGAACGTGAGACTAACGAGCGGCTGCTTTCGCTGCGCACCGAACTGGCCAATGCCACGACGGAAAAACAACGCAACGACCTGCAGGCCCAGATTGATCTGACGAACGAGTATCTGCCGAAACAGGTTGATGCCATGCGTGAGGGTTTCAGGCAGATCGACGAGGCTCAGGCGGATTGGTCGAATGGAGCGCGTTCGGCGTTTGCCAATTACATGGACAGCGCTTCGAACGTCGCCGAGCAGACGAAGAACCTGTTTTCTGATGCCCTAAACGGCACAGAAGACGCGCTGGTGAACTTCGTCAAAACAGGAAAACTGTCGTTCCGGGATCTGGCTGACTCGATTGTCGAGGACTTGATCCGGATTCATATCCGTCAGGCCGCCGTCGGCTTTCTAGGTGGTTTCGCCGGGCTGTTCAGCGGCGGTGGCGGGGCTTCAAGCCTTGGCACTGGCACCATGACCGGTTTCAGCGAGGGCAGCATGGTGATGAATGCCAAGGGTGGCGTTTACGACTCGCCAAGTCTTTCGTCCTTTTCGAACCAGATCCACGACAGCCCGCAGATGTTCGCGTTTGCCAAGGGCGCCGGCATCTTCGCGGAGGCCGGCCCAGAGGCAATTATGCCGCTGACCCGGGCCGCTGATGGATCGCTTGGCGTTCGCGCGATCGGCAACGGCGACACCTCGGCGGCAGAAACAGCAGCCACTGAAACCTCCTCGATCGGCGGAATTACCCAGTACATCACCGTCCAGGGTTCGGCTGATGACGCCACACTGGCGCGCATCCAGCAAGCGGCCAAGCAGGGCGCTCAGGATGGCTACAGCATGGTGCTTCGCGATCTCAAAATGAACGGCCCAGCCCGGCAGCTAATTGCCAGAAATCGATAGGAACAGGAGTACCGCATGGCTATCGAATGGCCGGCTTCACTGTGCCCGAACGAAATGACGTGGGGCATGGTTTACAACAATCGGAGCTTCACCTCGACGCTTTCAAATGCCCAGCAGATCGTTGGATACCCGGGTGCCTATTGGCAGTGCACGCTCACATTCAACTCCATGAGCCGCGCCAAAGAACGGCAGCTTTCTGCTGTTATTGGTCGGCTTCAGGGGATGCTCGGAACCGTGAACATTCCAGCGTTCACTCGCCGGCGCACCGACTCGATTGGAGCGCCGGTAGTGATCACGGGTAATGCCCAGGCAACCGTGATGACACTCGGCGGCGTTACCGCAAGCCGTAAGGTCTTCAGCTACGGCGACTACATCAGCATCAACGGTGAAATGTTCGAGATTGTTGATGACGCGTCATCGAATGCACAGGGCAGAGTGCAGGTGACGCTGAACAAGCGAATCCGAAAGGCTCTGGTCGCTGGCGCCGCCGTGGAGTACCGCAATCCGTTCGCCGAGATGCGGCGAACGGACGACAACCACAGCTTCACCATTCAGCCCTTGGTGGCCAATGGCACGCTGCAACTCAGGGAGGCTTTCTGATGCCCTCAGCATTCCCGTTCAGCCAGAACGTGGTGAACATCATTGCCACTGGCCGGTTCATGCCGGTCTACGCCGTTCAGCTCGACTTCGTCGACGGCATGGTCTTCGCGCACACCGGCACCGGTGACCTATTGGTTGACGGCATCACCTATCAGGGTGTTGGCAATTTCGGCCAGGTCAGCCAGTCGCAGGAAAGCGACAACTCCGGTTCGCCAATGTCGGTCGAGCTCACCCTCAGCGGCCTGGATGCCTACATCCTCTCCGAGACGAACGTGCGCGGCTGTCGCGGCCGGATGGCCAAGGTCATGTTCGTGGTGTTCGACGAGGCTGGCAACTACGCGGCGGACATCCTGTTTTCCGGCCGAATGGATGCAGCCAAGTTCTCGTTCGCCGGCAACGGCCAGGACGGCAACAGCATCACTGTGCCCGTAGTTGACCGGATGGCCGAGTGGAGCCGCACCGGTACCGAACGATTCACCGACGAAAACCACCGCGCGCGCCATGACGGCGACCGGTTCTTCTACGCCATCGCCCAGATGTCCGAGTGGCCCATTTACTGGGGCTCGAAGAAGGACGCACCGACATTCACCTATGGAAGTTAGCCATGCGCTACCGAGACTGGACAACCCGTCTAAACGACGTGATCAAGGCCGCCCAAGAGCGGCCTTTTTCATGGGGCGAATTTGACTGCTGCCTGTTCGCTGCTGACTGCACGGCGGCGATTTGTGGCGTCGATCCGGCCGAGAACTACCGCGGCAAATACACAACGGAAACCGGCGCCAAGCGGCAGCTGAAAAAGCAGCACGGCAGCCTTGAAGCTGCATGGGATGCCCATTTTTCGAGGGTGCCGCTGACATTCATTCAGCGCGGAGACGTGGTGCTGTACGACGCGCCCGGCGGCCGGAGCATGGCTGTTTTCTGGGCTGGCGATTATTGGGCAACAACCGACGACGGCGCAGCCCGTGTCGTATGCGAGCCACTGGCCGCGTGGAGGGTTGAATGAGCGGCGGCGTCAGAAAACTTGCCTCGGTCGTGGTTGGTGCGGTTGTTGGTTTTGCCCAAGGTGGCCCGTGGGGCGCGGTCGCCGGCGCTGCGCTGGCCTTCTACGCATCGGAGCAGCAGGAAAAGCTCAACACCAAGTCGCCGCTGCGCGACAACGAGCCGTCGGCGCAGACCGTTCGGTCGTCGAAGGCGCCGGTCCGTTTCATCCTCGGCCGCGTTTCCACTGGCGGCGTGCTGGTCTGGGCGCAAGAGCAGGCCGGCGCACAGGGAGAGGGCGAGTGGCTGCACCTGGTGTACGTGTTGTGCGAGGGCCCGATCACCGCGCTTGAAAACATCTACCTTGGCGAGGAAGAAATTGGCAGCTACGGCGCGCAGGCGACTTATGAGCTGGTGGTCAACCCGACTCAGGTGAACGCTTTCCTGAAGGCCAACTGCCCAGACTGGAAGGACAGCCAGATCGGCCGGGGCCTGTCGTTCGTTCGGGTTTCGCTGCAGTACAGCGCAGAGAAATTCCCGTCGGGCATCCCGGATACCCGTTTCGTGGTGCGCGGCCGCAACGACGTGTACGACCCACGCACCGGTACCGCGATTTACAGCGCCAATACCGCGTTGCATCTGCTTTGGTTCCTGCGCGCGCGTTGCGGTGTGCCGGACGACGAGATCGTGTTCGAAACCTTCGCCAGCGCGGCCAACGTGTGCGACGAGGCTCTGACCAATGCCGACGGCTCGACCAGTCAGCGCTATCGCAGCGGCTGCGTGATCGGCGCGGACGAGCAGCGCACGGGTGTGCTGCAGAAATTGGAAGCGGCCTGCGGTGGCCACCTGATCCGTGTTGGTGGTCGCTGGATGCTTCAGGCGGGCGCGTACTACGGCCCGTATGACTTCGAGATCACCGAGGACATGGTGATCGGCACAGTGACCGGTAGCACCGAGCCGACCAACGACTCGGCGATCAACACCGTCCGGGGCACGTTCATTGACCCGTCGCAGTCGTGGACGGAAACCGATTACCCGGAGGTCAGTGTTGCCGAATGGATCGTTGAGGACGGCGGCGAGGCGGCTGAAACGCTGACCTATTCCTACGTCACCGATCCGTACCAGGCCCAGCGCCTGGCGAACATGGAGCTGCGCCGTCGGCGTGCTGGAGGTGCGATCAGCATCCCGATGAACTTCGCCGGCTACAACTGCCGACCGGGGCGGGTGGTACGGGTCAATCTGCCGTCGCTGAACATCTTGGGCGAGTTCATCGTTTCGGACTGGTCCATGGGCGACAGCGAAGGCTGCACTGTCCAGGTCAAACAGTACGAGGCGGCGATCTTCGATGATGCCGTGGGCCAGCCGTACAACCCGATCGGCTTCATCAATCTGCCGGCCGGTGGTCTCGGCACCCCCAGTGCGGTCACTTGGACGCAGGACACCACCGCCGAGGTGACTCAGGGTGTGCTTTCGTGGCTTCCACCGACAGGAATCGTAAAGGAATACATCGTCATCGTCCGGCAGGGCGATACCGCAGTTCAGTCGCACAACGTGCCGGCTACCTCGACGGAAATCGCCATCAACGGCCTGCCGTCTGGCAACTACGCAATGAGTGTGGCGGCGGTTGGGCCGATGGCGCGTTCCGGTGAGGCAACGATCACCGTCAGCATCAACGGGCCGCCCATTCCAGAAAGCTGCGTGGTGCAGTCCTCGATCGACAGCATCGTGCTGATCCCAAGCAACTCGCAAAACGGCCTGAATGGAGGGACCTACGAATACTTCTTCAGCACTTCGCCAACGGCAACGTCTGCGGATGCCGAATATCTGGGGCAAGGCCTGACCTTCACCCACAACGGGCTGGGGTTCTGGACCAACTACTACTACTTCATCCGCTCATCGAACGCCTACGGGAAAAGCTCCTTTCTGTATGTGCCGGCTCAGACTTCAAACGATGTTTCGGCATACCTTGCGGCGCTGGCCGGGAAGATTGGTCGCACAGAGTTGGGACAGGATATTGTCGACGAAATCGACAAAATCCCAGGCTTGCAGGAACAGATCGATGCGCTCGACGGACTGAAGGGCTATGACCCGGAAGCAACCTACGAAGAATACGATCTTGTTGTGCAGGGCAAGCGCATTTATCAGGCCACCGGCCCGGTACCGGTCAATATGCCGCCGCCGAATCCGCTCTACTGGCTCGATGTCGGTCAGACGGTGGAAACCGCCAATGGGCTTGCCCAGCAGGTGGCGACCAACACCGCAGAAATCACAGAACTCGACGGCGTTGTCACAGCTCAGGCGACGGCGTTTCAGGCGCTGCGCGCTTCTTTCCGAGATGACGACGGAGAGGGTGAGCTGGCAGATGCTTTGAAGGGGTGGAGCAGCACTGCGGCGATCGCAACTGAAGAGAAGGTAAGAGCGTCGGAAATCGAGGCAACAGCTCGAGAGCTGAAGACCTACGACGCCAAGATTACTTCCAATGCCGACAACATTACCCAAATCGCCGCCAACGTTACTAACCTGACGGA
>Ga0157370_10001516_pt1 | contig 28713 bp, 48 predicted proteins | sample C35metaG_FD_113463 | JGI IMG/M metagenome (GOLD analysis project Ga0157370, IMG submission 113463) | Corn rhizosphere microbial communities from Kellogg Biological Station, Michigan, USA - C3-5 metaG | ecosystem: Host-associated > Plants > Roots > Rhizosphere > Soil | place: USA: Michigan...
GGAACAACGGTCTTGGGCAAATCGCCCGGCCGTGCGAGAATGCGTGCCCGGCCAGCAGGCTGGGCCGATACGGAGAGATGGCCGAGCGGTTTAAGGCACCGGTCTTGAAAACCGGCGAAGGGTTAAACCTTCCGTGGGTTCGAATCCCACTCTCTCCGCCAGAATTTTCGAAAAGCCCCTGGAAATAGGGGCTTTTTCTTTGCCTCAGCTATTGCTACCCGCCCGCCTACCCATCCACCTGCGCAGGCCGATTCAGGGCAATCTGCTGCCGAACCCAGCCTTGCACCTCGGATTGTATCCACAGTGCGCGCCTTCCGATGCGGATTGATCGCGGAAAGCGGCCGACCTTGATCTCGCCGTAGATGAAGGTGGTGCCCATGCCGGTCATTTGCCGCACGCGGTCCAGTGACAACAGCTCTTCCAGCTTTTCAGCGGCGCCCATATTCGCCTCCCGTCGCGCGCTGCGGTTTTTGTGACTGCTCGGCCAAGCTCAGCTTGAACTGCACAACGTTGCCGGGCGCGATCGGCGCAGCACGCGGGCTCCGCACCGGCCTGTTGATCCGACGCCACTCGGCCAACGCCGCCTCGGCGTCTGCCTTCTTGCTGGTCGACCTGCAGCAGCATTCGACCAGGTGTCCACCACCGGCGCTCGCCCTCCGCTCGTCGTGGATGTGGCGCGCGCGGTGGCCTGCGGCGCAGTTGGGCAGGCCTTCGGGATGGCTGATCTGCTTCTGAGTCATGGCTTCTCGCACTCCTCAATGTAGGCGTTCAGCTGGTCACGGAGGAACGCCGCTTCCTTGGCCCTGCAACGCCTGTCAAAACTGTTGATGGGGATAGGTCCGGCGTCGATCAGCCACTGCAGCGGTTGCAGCAGCCAGCGCGGATTGAACGGAAGCCTGCTGCGCGGATCTACCGGCGGCGCCAGCGGCACGCAGTCAGGGCCGGCCCAGTCTTCGGGGTCGCCACACACGGTGCAGGTGCGGTTCTGGAACACGTGCTCCTTCTCCGGCTGCGGCACGCGCGGCTTTTCGAACAGAGCGCGAATGACCAGGCCACGCTGCGGGCCGTAGTAGACCTGTTCGGCGTTCGCTTCGGCCCAGCAGCCCGGCGCGAAGTCGTCCGCGTGGCGGTACTCCCAGCGGGCAACGTGAGCCGAGTAAAGCTCGGCCATCAGGGTGTTGGCCCAGGCGCGGACCTGGTCGGCGGAGACAGGGCCGCCAGCCGGATCGATCCGACGCATGGCGGCGACCACCGCGGCCGCCGGCGACGATGCCTTGGTGGCGTCGACCACCGCAGCCGGGTTGGCGGGGAAGCGGGGCGTGTTCATAGGAGCTCCGGGTGGCAATCCATGTAGGCGCCGATCACTTCCGCCGCGACTTCCGGGACGATTGCATTGCCGTAGGCGCGCAGGCGTCCCACTCGGGCAGGAACCCCATGAGCCAGCAGACGAATGCTGGGTTCAACGCGCCTGGCTTTTCCGTCGTGGCCGATGACCCATCCGGCTCCATCCCAATGGCTACGCTCGACAGATACAGCCCGTGCCGGCCATCGAGCTGCGAGGGCGGGATCTTGGTCGTGCGGTTTTCGTTGGCCGATGCTCTCGGCGTTGGGTACAGAGCAAGTGCGTGCGCACGGATCGCTACCAGCCCCGCCGAGTTGCCCGCCTCGTTGTTGCCATTCTTTGCTGGGGCCAGGGAGGTAGGGGTGGGCCACAATGCCGCTACCTGGTCCGCCAGGCCCACCTGCGGATCGGAGGGCTTCCGGCCTTCCAGCTTCACCACGTTCGACTTCGCATCCACCACGTGCGCGTTCGGTGTGCGCCACAAACCACAGGCGATCCCTTCGGTGGGGCGCGTCGACGGCACAAGCTGGGACAACGACCGCCCGGCAGGCGTAGTCCTCTGCTTCCAGGTCAGCAGACACTCCGTCGAGCCAGTTCTTGCCAACCGCCGCCGCAACCTGTTCTCCCATGACGACAGCGGGCCGTCGGGCACGGATGAGGCGAAGGAAGTGGGGCCACAGGTGCCGATCGTCATCCTGGGCTTTTCCTTTACCCGCGACGGAGAACGGCTGGCACGGGGCGCTGCCGGTCCAGAGCTCGCGGTCGTCGGGCCACCCAGCAAGTCGAGCTGCAAGGGACCAACCGGCGATGCCGGCGAAGAAATGGCACTGCCGGTATCCGGCGAGGTCTGAGGGTTGAACATCGGTGATGCTCCTGGTGTCGACGTGGCCGGGCGGGATCAGCCCGGCATCGATGAGGTTGCGGATCCACTGCGCGGCGTATGAATCCCATTCGCTGTAGTAATTCACCCGACTATCGCTCACCGGCAGAACATGTGAGCATCGGCCGAATCTCAAGCAAGGAATGCGGTATGAACCCACAGCAAGAAGAGGCGCAGCGTGCGAAGGCGTACAAGCGGATAAAGACTATTTGCGACGGACTCCTCGCTGTAATGTCCCTCGCTGGTGGTCCGGCGATTGTCTTGCTTGCATTCGACCCCGCGACAAAATTTGTGCCGCACGCCTCGTCTGCGGTCGTGCTTTTCACGCTGATAGTGGCGGGCGGGGTTCTGCCGATGATCCCAGTGGTATCTTTCGCAGTGAGCGCTTTTCCAAAAGCACTGGGAAAAGCGGATGGTGTGTGGCGCACCATTTTCATCTTCGTGATGGGCTTGGTTTGTTTCGCTGTAAACGATTTTGCATATGACTGGCACACAAAACGGACTGAAGACGCTATTGCCACTACCCAAAGAATCGAAGATGGGAAACGCGCCCAGTCGGCTGCGGATAAGGAAGAGCTTCGTGCATTGATCGAAGGGGCAGTAGCGGAGAAATGCGGACCTTCAAGAACAGCGCCGTAGCCAAGGTCGCAGCCAGGAAAGCGAGCGGGCTGGGGCGCATCTCCAAATCGCACGCATCTGCCGCGCTTCGCGATCTTCGGGGCGGCCTGGGTCTTGTCGGCGGTCATGCATGCTGCTCCTTGCGTTCGGTGGTGGCGCGCGCGCTGTGCGCGGCGAGGTTGTCCCAGCGGTCGGCCTCGGCCAGGTAGAAGGCGCGGCGCTCCAGCCGGACGGTTTCGGTGAACTGCACGTCGTGCAGTGCGCGCTCGGCGGCGGCGCGGTTTGCCGCTGCCATGCGGGCTGGGTCGTGATCAAAGATGTCGAGCTGGTTACGCATGCTGGACTCCTGGGATGGGTTGCCGGCTGGTGGAACCCGGCCGGCGCGGGCTCCCTGCGCTACAGGGGGAGAGCGCAGGGCAGGGGATCAGTGGGTGTCGTCTGCGGGCATCGGCGCGCGCTGTCGCTCTGACGCGCGCTGCTGCATTTCCTCGCGGAACGCTGGCCAGTTCCGGACCAGGTCGCGCACGCCGCACCAGGCGAAGAAGACGACGCCTGCAGCGAAGGGCAGGAGGAACGAGGCAGCGCCGGTGTAGATGGCGCGCGCGAGCAGCGCCAGCAGCAGCCCGACGATGACGGCGCAGTAGAAGGGCAGGGCGAGGTGGCGCATTACTCGGCGTCCTGTTCGGTGGTGGGCTCGGCCGGCGCCGGGCCGGCGGGCGGGGTGATGGGCGGGATGCCTACGGCCATGGCGGCGATGAAATCGGGGGCGGTCATGGGGCACCAGCTGCAGTGATGTGGCGCTCTACCCACGTCCGCATGCGCGTCCATCGCTGCTCCGGGGTTTCGTTGTCCCGGCGCCACTCGCCGTCGTTCTCGTGAACGATCTCGGCCGCCATCGCTTCGGCGATTCCAAACGCCTTGCTCACGGCCTCGCGGTCGTTGGGGTCCAGGCCGGTCATGTCCAAGCCGCGCTTGGCGCCGATCACCCCCAGCGTGCAATGGCAGCCTGTGCTGTCCTGCAGCTGCTCGGCGATGAGCCGCTTTTCTGGCATCGCGTCGAGCGCATCGCGAAGCTCGATCAGGAACTGCTGGCCGCGCTTGCCGCGCAAGGCGGAAGAAACCGCGCCACGCCAGCAGATCAGCGGCCAGGTGTCGCAGTCGTCGCTGTATCCGCTGCGGCTCATGCAGCACCGCCTTGGGCGCTCGCGCCCTCGATCGTGGCAATGAATGCCCGCAGCTTCTCGTGGCTCGCGGCCGGCAGGGAAATGTAGGTGCGGCCTGCAACAACACAGGGGTCGTTGTCGTCCTCGGTGAAGGTCGGCGCGGCATCCGTGGCCGCGAACATCACCATGGCCTTTCTGCCTTGAGTGCGTCGCCAGCCTGAAATGTGCCAGCCACCCTCATCCTTCATGACGCGCAGACGCATGCCGAAGGCAGGGACTTCGATGATGGCGAAGCTCGGGGCGATGGGTGCGCTCATGCAGCACCTGCCTGTGCGCGCGCTGTGCGGCGAGCCGCAGCGACAGCGCCCGCTGCGCTCTTGCCGTTCCGCAGGACGGCATTGGCGGCGATGCTTGCTGCGACGACGACCTGATAGGGGAGCAGGCCCCAGCGCTTACCGGCGCGGGCGACGATGCCTGCGGCTGCTGCCGCGCGCTGTGCCTGGGAGTGGTTGGCGATGACGGCGCTCATGCGGCGGCGTCCTGGCTTTCGCCGCGCAGCTGCTGGGCAGCGCGTTGCAGTTCGGCAGCCAGCTGGTCAGTCTCGACCGCGTCCAAGAGGATGCTTGCGCAGCCGATAGTGACGGTGACGACGCCCAGGTCGGGCATCGGTGTGGCAGCGGGCTTCAGGTCTTTGAAGGCGCCGAGAGATAGGCGAGCCATGTGTGATCTCCTGCGCCGCGCCCCGGGATGGGACGGTGTTCGGCGTTGGAGACAGTAAAGCAGCGCTTTAGTTTCAAGTCAAGCGATGCTTAAGAAATTTGTCCGAGCCAATAGAAAAGCCCCGCCGGAGCGGGGCTTTGGTCGCGATGATCTGTTGATTACTGGGCGTCCGCGGGAGCCAGTCTGGTTCGAACGCGCTCTAGAGCCGCTTGAGTTTCGTTCTGAACATTGTTGCCAGTCAGGCGCTGTGACCGAACCTGGCCGAACGCCATCTGGGTTTCGACCATCTGATATGCGGTCAGGAAGACGCCATGATTCTGCTTAGCGAAGGTGAATTGGATGCTCACCTCCGGAGTCGTGGAGTAGGAGTTGCCGATTAGCGTCTGTGTTAGCGCTGCCTGCATCCCCTGCATTTGCATCTTGCAAGCCACCGTATTGCTGGTCACGTTGGCCGATCCACCCATCTCTGCGCAGCGCAGGACTAGGTCATCTCGGACCTGCTCCGTATCGACAAATGGAATGAAAACCTCAGCGTTCCCGGAAGCGGTTGGCTTATTGAGAGCCTGTTGTGTCGCGCAGCCAGTGAGTGCGACTGCAGCTGCGACTATCGCAAGGTACTTCATGATTCCCCCTGGGTCCTTTGATTCTCGATGAACGTCTTCCGTGCCAGCCGATCCAAGACTGCCGGAATAGGTCAGTTGAATCGGTCTATTCGATTTCTGAGGTACACCTTGCCGCCGATGACCGTGTTGCGAGGCATAGCGAACGCCGGATAGAGCGCAGCGTTAGCGCTGACCACGTACACGGCATCGCCCCGATCCTGAAGGGCCTTCACCTGCTGCCCGTTCCCGGTATTGAGCAGGTAGATCCCATCACCATCGAAAGAGGTCACCCCAGTGTCGACCATCAAGGACTCGCCGGGGTTGATAACCGGAATCATAGAGTCGCCGCGACCCGTCACCAGCACCAGCCTGCCTGGTGCCGGAACGAACCCAACAATCGACCGGATGTAGGTGGGCGCGAAGTCCATCGCTCGGACAATGTCCGGAAAATCATCATTGATACGCCCATCCCCCATGTCGGCATCTCCGTCCAGCTGTTGGACGCGAACATAGCTTTGGTCGGTCGCAGAAATCGCGACGACATCCACTGTCTCACCCATGCCGAAGTGAGACAGGGGCTTGCCTGTGAGATGCGCGAGCTTCGGGAGCTTTCGCTTATCGACCTTCCCTGTGCGAAGCCACCCGGAGACAGCCTGCTCCGTCACGCCAAACGCGTCCGCGACACCTTTTTGTGTCAGCGGGGACTCTTCAATGGCCGAGCGAATGGCGGCCGCCATAGCGGTGTTGTCAAGCATCGCTTGATTGTCCATCGGCCTATGCGCGAATGTAAGAAAGCATTGCTTGACTGCAAACTAAAGCAACGCTTAAGCTGGCGTCATGAACCCAATCGCCACCGCCATCGAGAAGTCGGGAGCCGGTCAAGCCGGAATCGCTCGCCTGTTGGGGGTATCCCCGCAGGCGGTAAACCAGTGGGTAAGCGGCATCAGGCCTGTTCCGTCTCGCCACGTGCTCGCCATTGAAGCTGCAAGTGGGATTTCCCGCCATGAACTTCTCCCTGAGGTGTTCGGGCCAGCTCCAGGGGCCGTCGCTCCGCTCAGTTCTGGAACATCCAGTTCCCAGGCTCCCTCGGTCCTTGTTGACAGTCGCATGAGCAAGCGCGCGCTGCGCGCCAAGCTGGGCCTGAGCACCGACAAGCAGTTGGCCAAGGTTCTGAAGTTGCCGTTGGAGCAGGTGAGCGGTTGGGCGGATGACGAGATGGTCCCGGCCTTGCCGCAGGTAATGAGGCTGCTTGGACACCCCGTGCAGCTGGAGCCGGCCAAGCCGGCCAACGACGACCCCGATGCAGACCGCATCGCGCCAATTGAGGTGGCCTGATATGCGATGGCTTCGCGATGCGCTGCGCAGATGGCTGGTGCCTGAGATTGGTGAGATCCGTTCGACGCAAGAACGCCTGTTGGCTGATGAGCGAAAGAGGGCGATCCGAGAGCACCTGCGGACCGCCCCGAACGACGCGCTCAGCGAGCGGAGAACTCTGCGATGAGGCGCTTCATTTCCAGCATCTCCTCGAGCGCGCTGCGCAGTGCGGCCGGCATCGTTAGCACGGCAACCGACTCCCCATTGATCAGGACTTCCTCGACGTCCTCCGGGAATGTCGCTCGGGCTGTGTTGAGTCGGATATCCCTCGCGCGCTGGCTCAACAGCAACGCCTGGATGTTCTCCAGCAGCTCTTCCTTCATGTCGCCCTCCTTGCGGGCTGTGTTGTTGGCACATCCAGCGTAGCGCAAGGAGGGCGACACCCGTCGTCCGTGAGTTGTTGATCTCCATGGCGCCCATCGTGCGCCGCCCGGCCCCAACCCGAAACCCTGAAAAGCCGTCCCTCCCAAGGTGACCCGATGACCTGCCGTACTTCCTCGCTCAACTGGCTCGACAACCTCTACAACTCCGTGCGCGAGACGCCGGGAGGTGTGGAGGCTGCAGCTGCGTACCTGGCCCAGCGCCGGGGCAAGTCGATGCATCCCGAGACGCTGCGCGCCAAGTTGCGCGGTCTGGAGGGTGAGTCGGTGACGCTCCAGATCGCCGAGTTGCTGACCGAGTGGATGCAGGAACAGGCGGGCGGTGGTGAGCGTGCGCTGGGTTGGCTGCAGTCGTTGGTAGCGCGTTTCGGCATGGCCGCCGACGTGGTGCCGCCGGCGCCGGAGGGCGGCTGGTCCGACGAGATCGGCGCCATCCAGATGAAGCTGCTGGAGATCACCAGTCGGGTCGGGAAGCTGTCCGGTACTGCGGTGGAGGCCATCGCCGACTCGACCATCACGAACGCAGAGGCCGAGCAGATGATTGCCGAGATCCGCGCGCTGCGCACGATGGCCAATCGCTTGGAGCGCAACGTCGCGCGGGCTGCGGCGAAGGGGAGGGTGGCGCGATGAACCATCCTGCGCGATCCACCGATCCCAGCACCAGCCACGAGGCCGCACGCCACGTTGTGCACAGTGGTCTCCAGGCCGATCAGCAAGCCGTGGCGCTTGCGGCCGTAAAGTTCGCGTCGGGCCTGACCAGCCATGAACTGGCGCAGAGAACAAACCTCGACCGCTACATGCTCGCGCGACGCTTGCCGGAGCTGGCGGAGGAGGGCCTTGTATGGCGCGGCCCGAAGAAGCCCTGTGCGGTAAGCCGCCGCAGCGCTTGCACCTGGTGGGCCGTTGCGCCGGGCCAGACGTACCCGATGGCGGTCTGACCCATGAGCATTTCCCTGATGACCGCCGCGTGGCGTCTTGACCTGCCGGCGTCGCCAAAGCTGGTGCTACTGGCCCTGTGCGACTGGGCGAATGACGAGGGTGCCAGCCTGCATCCGTCCGTCAAGGCGGTGGCAATCCGCGCGTCGATGAGCGAGCGCAATGCCAAGCGGGTTCTGCACACCCTGATCGAGGCCGGGTGGCTCTCGGTGGTGGGCAATTCGCTGGGTGGAAAGCCCGGTATGACGCGGCAGTACCAGCTCAACGCTGCGGCGATCATGCGGGGTGGACTCACCCCGACGGGTGACAACTTGTCACGGGTGACAAATCCCGCAGGGACGGGTGACACCACGGGCAAGGGACGGGTGACAAATGGAGCAGAGACGGGTGACACGGGTGTCACCCAAACCACCATAGATCCATCAGTAGAACCACCAAAAGCAAAGAAGCGCGCAAGCGCGCCGCTCGTGGTCGCGGTGGATCTCGATTTCTCGACCTGGCCCAACCCGCCTTCACCGCAAGTCCTCGGTGACTGGCTCCACCTCCGCCGCCAGCGCCGCGCCCCGGTCACACCGACGGTGCTGGAGGCATTTGGCCGCGAGCTGCATCTGGCAGCGGCCCTGGGCTTGACCGTCGATCAGTGCCTGGCGAAGTGCTGCACCCGCAACTGGCAGGGCTTCGAAGCCGCATGGCTGGAGCGCGACATTCCGACCAACTCCCGAACCACTGGAGGTTCCAATGCAAGCCATCACGTCGGTTCTGCCGGCCGCACCGACCAGCTCCACCAGCAGTTCCTCGCCGGTCGACGGGGCCAAGGCGGTGGTGGCGGGCTTGGCGGCGATGCCGGAGAGGTCATCGACGGAGATTTCAGCGTCGTCCGCTGAGCCCCTCAGCGAGGAGGTTGGCGATTACCTGTTCACGTTCTGGAAGCAGATGGGCTCGATGTTTCCGGGCACCTGGGAGCGCCAGAACGGAGTGGCACCGGTGAACAAGGCTGGTGTTCTGACCATTGCGGGCAACACCTGGTTTCAGGTGCTCAAGGGCCGAAGCCGCGCGCTGCATGCACGGGGCATGGCCTGTTGCCTGAGCGAGGGCAGGGAGTGGCCGCCGAACCCGGGCAGGTTCTTGGCGATGTGCCTGGACATTCCGGTCATGACCGCTGTGGAGCGGGAGATGGTGCCGGGGCGTCCGCAGAGCGGCTTCACAGTGCTGGTTCGCTCGATGTTGGACCTGCACGTCTACGCCAGCGCAGACAACGGGTTCCAGCAGCGCCAGATGCTGAGCGAGGCCTACGAACGCGCGGTGCGCCATGTGGTGGAAGGCAAGCCGGTGCCGGAGCCGGTGCTGGCAATCGAACAGGAGAAGCACGGCGTTCGGCCGGTCCGCGATCGCGAGTTGGCGCGCGCTGCGATGGAGCGGGCTGCCGCAGAACTGAACTTCGATGGTGACTGAGGCGGAACTGGCCCAGGCCGAGCAGGCCGGGAGCTGGGCGCGGGACGCTTGTCGGGATCGGGAGTCGGCACCGCGGTACGAGATGGGCCAGGACGGCGTCAGGCGCCGTCGGCGCTGGCAGGCAGGTTGGGACAAGCGGGACCTGGAACTGAGCGCGGCACGCCGCATCACGACGAGGAAGAAGCGCTGATGTGGTCGAAAGCACCGCCACGGACGAAGGAAGAGGGCGCCCGGATCGAGCTGGCCAAGACCGGGCCGTGCATGGCCTGTCTGGCGCTGCTGGAGCAGCAGCTGTTGGAAGCCGAGCTGGTGGTTTACGGCTGCGATTACAACCACGCCAAGAGCGGCAACCGGCGGCGCGGCCACTTCTTCGGCTTCGCGCTCTGTGTATGGCACCACCGCCGCATTCCGATGGAGGGGAACACCTTCGCGACGATGCGCCAGATCTACGGCCCGAGCCTGTTGGATGGCTCGCGGACCTTCCACGAAACCTACGGATCTGATGACGACCTGATCGAGCAGCAGACCTATATCAACGAACTGAGGGCGACGGCATGAAGAAGACGAAGGCACTGGCACCGAGGTTGAACCCTCAGATCGCGCCCAGGGAGCGGCGGATGGACCACAACACGGTGTCCCGTCCCAAGCGAAGGAAGCCCGGCACGCTGGCGGCCGGCCAAGTCGAGACGGTAGAGCAGTTCGAGGCTCGTGGTGGACAGGTGCAGCGCCTTCCGGCCAACTGGGAGATGGGACATGCAAGTTGACGTTTTTGGGGTGTACGTTCGCGCTGAGCTCGACCACTGGGGAAGGGAGTTCGCACTTCACCGGGATTGCGCTGAGCTAGGTCACCAAGCGAGGAACCTCCTACAGGTCTTGATTGAGCACAAAGGTGATCTAGCAGGAAGGGTCAAGGGTTACAAGCCGATCGAGTCTGATGCGCGGGCGCAGAGAATAGAAGACATCGTCACTTCAATTGCTCGAGACAGCATCGTGATGGCGTGTTGCCTGCGTGCTTACCACTGTGGCTTGGGGAGACGCAAAGTGGAGCGCTTTGACACTGCGCTCAGACTTCTGGCGAACTGCTCTCAAAGGCCGATATCTAACCGCCAATATCTCAGTTTGGTTGAGCTTGGCTTCCAGCGTGTTCGCGGCCGACTAGAAGCTTGCGCGATCGCTGCGTAGAATTGCGTCGAATTCTAAGCGGAGCAGGGGATGGCGGCGCACGTTGAGCACGAGTTTAGGGGGAAGTTCGTCCTGGAAGAGGAGCATCTTCGCAAGCTCGATCAGATGATAGGGCAGAAATGCCCTGCTGGAGGTAGGTATCGACTGGCCATTAAGAGGTCGGACTCTGCAGCCTATACCACGGATCAAATCGATGAGGTGTGTGCGGAGGAAAATGGAGCTTCAGCCGCGATTTCCTCGATAAGCTATTTGGTTGAATCTGAGTGGTTGTCAATTAAGTTGGAGTTCGTGCGGGGGAAGAAGGCAAATCTTGAAGTGGTCGGTGATGATCGTGGCGAGGTCTTCCTTATCGCAGGGGACCTGCGTTCGTACATCGATGCCGAAATCATGAAGTGGCGAGCCATTTCTAGGAAGGGTGTTCTTTCCTACGTGGTCCCAGCCTTGATGTTCATCGCGTTGGGTGTCGTTTTCGGTTTTACTTTCTTTAACCAGGCATCTTCAGCTGAAATAAGCGCGGCCTTAGCTAGTCGCGATCTTCATGCGAAGCTTGATTTCCTTATCTCTCAGCGCCCTGAGACGCGCATTACAGCCTTCTCTTGGGTAATGGGGGTTCCTTTCGTTGTAATGGGGATTACCATCTTCGATCTGCATACGCGGCTTATCAATTTTCTTTATCCGCTTGACGACTTCTTTATCGGGAAGAAGAAGGCGCTTCTCCAAAAGAAGGCGACTCTGCGGCAGAATATATTCTGGATCGTGATAGTGACGACCTTGATCTCTGTTGCCGTCGCTAAGCTCTTTCAACAGAAGGCGTGACATCATTGACGGGTGTGCACCTGTACTGTAATTTACATGCCACGTTGACATAGAAGCCCCCGGCGAAAGCTGGGGGCTTTTTCTTTTTCGGAGACGCCATGGCGCAAATCACTCCCCAACAGGCTGGCGGCGTGAACGTCGTGGCCTTTCTCGACATGCTGGCGTGGTCCGAAGGGACCGACAACGGCAAGCAGGCGACCAAAGACCGTGGCTATGACGTGATCGTCGGTGGCCACCTGTTCAATGGATATGCCGACCATCCGCGAGTCTTGGTGCCTCTGCCGAAGCTGGGCATCCAGTCCACCGCCGCAGGCCGCTACCAGCTGCTGCGCCACTACTACGACGCCTACCGGAAGACGCTGGGCTTGAAGGACTTCTCTCCGCTGAGCCAAGACCTGATCGCACTCCAGCAGATCCGCGAGCGCCGCGCTCTGCCGCTGATCCAGGCGGGAAGGATCGCGGAGGCCATCAAGCAAGTCAGCAACATATGGGCAAGCCTGCCTGGTGCTGGCTACGGCCAGAACGAGCACAGGCTGGCTGACCTGTTGGCTGCGTACCGGAAGGCTGGCGGGACGGTGGCTCCGTGACCGGGGTCGATGTGGACTGGCAAGCCATCGGTACGGCCGTTGGCGGTCTGATGGTCGGCGCTGGTGGTGTTGCACTGTGGTGGCGCAAGCAGTTCGTTGAGACTGCCAGGGAAGGGGCCGAGGTCAACGTGATCCAACTGATGCGCGAAGAAGTGACCCGGCTGGGCGAACGGGTGGGGCGTATGGAAGCCAGGGAGCTGCGCTTGATCCGCCATATCTACCGGCTTGAAGGATTGATGCGCGCAGCCGGCTTGGAGCCGCCGCCGTTTGACCCGGACAGCGACACGATCAGGCTAGGGGGTTCCGAGTGAGCAGGATCGCCATCGCGGTCGCCGCCTTCGCGCTTTGGTCCGGTGCCATGTTCGGTGCTGGCTGGGCTTGGCGCGGCGACCGATCTGAGGGTGTAGCCGCCAAACAACGCGCCGCCGGCGCTGAGGCATTCGCCGACCAAGTGAATCAAACCCGCGCCACCGAGCAGAGCAAGGCGCTGCAGCTGGCTGACATTGGAGCCAAGCATGAAGAAGACCGGACTGCGGCCGAGGCCGTGCCTGCTGCTGTTGTTGCTGGCCTGCGCAGCGGCAACCTCCGCCTGCGCGACGACCTCGCCACCTGCCACACCGCTCGCCTGTCCGAAGCTGCCGCCGGCGCCGTCGAACGTGATGCGCGCGCCGAACTACGTCCAGAGGTTGTCGGAGCTGCTGTTCGAATCGTCACCGACGCCGAAGACCATGTCCGAGCCTGCCAAGCGGTGATCGCTGCTGACCGGCAGCCGGTGACGCAATGAACCGCCGGATGCTGGCGCTTGGCCGGTTGAAGGTCGGCGAGATGAACAGGACCGAGGCGGCGTATGCCGAACGCCTGCGCGTGTTGCAGGCCGCCGGCGAGATCCTGTGGCACCGGTTCGAGGGGCTGAAGCTGCGTCTGGCGGACAACACCTTTTACACGCCCGACTTTGCCGTGTTGGAGGCCGACCGCGTCATGGCCTGTCACGAGGTGAAGGGTCACTGGCAGGACGATGCCAGGGCCAAGATCAAGATTGCTGCGGCCATGTACCCATTCCGCTTCATTGCGGTGAAGGCCAAGCCCAAGCGAGACGGCGGCGGCTGGGCAGTGGAGGAGTTCTGATGAGCGGACATATTCACACCCCTGGCGACGGCCGAGGGCGGCGCAGAGTGCTCGTGGACGGCCGCGAGGTGAAGCGGGTTGTTTACGCCAACACAGTCACCGGTGAAGTGCGCCATTACGAAGATCCCATCCGCATTGTGGGTGATGAACCTGTGACCCATAGCATGCGCGGCCACGTCGATGTGGAGTTCGTCAATGGCTGAGTCCCTGATGGCAGCTGTCCGCATGCGTTGGTGGCTGCGGTGCTACTTGGCCGTGGTGGTGTGGTTTGCCCGGACGACGGGCATGGAACCGGACTGGGATCGGGTCGAGCGGTGGATACGTCGCGGCCTGGTACTTCGAACAACGAGGGTTGCCGATGGACGTTGCACGGATTGAAGCGCTGGCGGCAGAACTGGCCGCCGAGCAAGCTGCGCGCGCAGCCGCCGACGCCGCCTTGGCCGCGCGCATCGATGGCAGCACAGATGCTCGCATTGACCGTCTGGTCGGGGTCATCGAGCAGCAGGGCGGGCAGATCGCGGAGCTGGCGGCGCATGTCGGCATGCTGGTCCAAGCTGTCGCGCAGCTGTTGGGGGAGGAAGCTGGCACACCGGTTCCGGACGAAGGTGCCGAGCCTCCGCGCGTGGACTTGGACGGGAACCCGTACTGATGCCTGTCAGGCCAGCGCAGCACCGAGCGGCAGGTTGGCGTCCCTACAAAGAAACCAGCGCCCAGGTGCGCAAGAGGCAGGCCCGCCGCGCGCTGCCAACGAACTCAGCGCTCTGGAGGCGGATCCGAGCGGTGGTGCTGGCCCGTGAGCCGCTGTGCAGGTGCTGCGCGGAGCAGGGAAGGGTGCGGGCAGCCACTGAGGTCGACCACATCGACGGGGACGATGCCAACAACGCCGACAGCAACCTGCAGCCCCTGTGCCGGCCGTGCCACAGCACGAAAACAGCGCTGGAGAACGGCGGATTCGGCCGAGGAGCGCGGGATTGATGGTTCCACGAGCGTGGAACGTCCACAATCACGCAAATTAACTAAATATTAACATTTTAACGGGGGGGAGGGTCAAAGTTCGGCGCCCTCTCGCGACGATACGCGCGCCCCCCTTTCTTCGCGCGTCCACAGAATTTGAATTTCAGATTTGGAGCTGACCGGCGATGGCCAGGCACAAGCAGCCCGCCGAGCTGGCCAAGCTCAAGGGGGCGGATAAGCGCAACCCACAGCGCTACAAAACCGAGGCGCCAAAGACCGGGAAGGCGCTGGGCAAGGTGCCCGGCCATCTGCCCGAAGAGGTCTCAGTGGTCTGGAAGGAGCTGGAGAAGTGCGCCCTGCCGGGCGTCCTCACCAGCGCAGACCGTTTCATCATGGAAGTGGCGTCATCGCTGCTTTCCGAGTTCCGCGCCAATCGCGGCGAGTTCGTCGCGGCCAAGTACTCCCACCTGATCGGCTGCCTGGCGCGCTTGGGCCTGACCCCGGCGGACCGTCAGAAGCTGGGGACCGAGAAGACCCCGGAGGGCAACCCATTCGACGAGTTCTGATCCATGACCCCCACCGAATCAGCCAAGGCCTACGCCAAGGGCGTGACGGCGGGAAAGATCATTGCCAACGAGTTCATCCGGTTGGCCTGCCAGCGGTTCCTCGATGACCTGAAGCGAAAGGGGGCCGACTGGCCCTACAAGTACGACGCCGAGAAGGCAGACCGTGCGGTGCGCTTCATGGAGAAGATGCCGCACACCAAGGGAAAGTGGGCGGCGCAGAAGCGGCTGCTGGTGCTTGAGCCCTGGCAGCGCTTCATTGAGTGCAATTTGTTCGGCTGGGTCCACAAGAAGACGGGGCATCGGCGGTTCCGCCGTGCCTACGAGGAGATCCCGCGCAAGAACGGCAAGTCGCTTCGCCTGGCTGCCCGTGGCCTGTACTTGTTCTGCGCAGACGGCGAGGCAGGTGCCGAGGTCTACTCAGGCGCCACCAGCGAGAAACAGGCCTTCGAGGTGTTTCGGCCGGCCTGGCAGATGGTCCAGAAACTGCCGGCGCTGCGCTCGCGCTTCGGCATTGAGCAGGCTGGCAACCCGAAGAACCCCGGCCCGCTCTTCGTCATGGAGGACATGTCGAAGTTCGAGACGATGATCGGCAAGCCGGGCGACGGTTCGAGCCCGCATGCTGCGCTCGTGGACGAGTACCACGAGCACGACGACGACCACATGGTCGATGCGATGGAAACGGGCATGGGCGCGCGCGAGCAGCCCCTGCTGTCGATCATCACCACAGCCGGCACCAATCTATCCGGCCCTTGCTTCGAAATGCGGGGCGATGCGATACGCATCCTGCGCGGCGAGGTCACCGACGAAACGGTTTTCGCCGCGATCTACTGCATCGATGAGGGCGACCGTTGGGACGACCCGGCGAGCCTGCGCAAAGCTAACCCCAACTACGGCGTGTCTGTATTCGAGCAGTTCCTGCTCGATCAGCTGGCCAAGGCAAAGCGGTCAGCGAGCAAGCAGAGCGCTTTCCGCACCAAGCACTTGAACGACTGGGTGGGCGCCAAGCTCGCGTGGATGAACATGCTGGCGTGGCAGCGGCAGAAGCGGGCGTTTGAGATTGACGACTTCGCCGGGTGCCCGTGCTGGGTCGGCGTTGACCTGGCTTCGAAGCTGGACGTAGCCGCGGTCGTGATGCTGTTCGAGAAGGACGACAGCTACTACGTCATCCCAAGGTTCTACGTGCCGGAGTCGGCCGTGGAGGATAACGAGAAGTACCAGCATTTCCTGCTGGACGAGCTGATCGTGTCCACCCCCGGCAACATGACCGATTACGCCTTCATCGAAGAAGAGCTGAAGGAGCTTGCCGCGCGGGGTATCGACGTTCGGGATATCGCGTTCGATCCGGCCCAGGCGGCATACCTCATGACGAGGCTGGAGCAGGAAAGCCTGCCGGTGGTCGAGATGGCACAGTCCGTGCGCAATCTGTCAGAGCCGATGAAGGAAGTGGAAGCGCTGATCCTCTCACGTCGCTTGTGGCACGACGGCAACGCGGCGATGACATGGATGATGGGCAACGTGGTTGCGCGCCTGGACGCGAAGGAGCACGTCTACCCGCGCAAGGAAAAGATGGAGAGCAAGATCGACGGCGCGGTGGCGCTAATCATGGCCATGGGCCGCGCCATGCAGGCGCGGGACACCGGCACAACCCAACAAGGCTTCGTGGTGATCGACTGATGTTCGGACTATTCGAGAAGAACCGGCGGGCCGATGCCCGCGACCGTATCGAGCCGACGATCAGCAACCTGGTCGACGGCGAGGTGATCCAATCCTCCAGCCCGGCAATGTTCGAGGTGTTCGGGAACCCGACGACCGCCTCTGGTGCCGTTGTCAGCCCGGAATCCGCGATGCGGGTCTCGGCGGTGTTCGCCGCCGTTTCGTTGCTGGCAGGTGCGATAGCCCAGCTGCCGCTGCCCGTCTTCGAGCGCGTGGATGGGCACCGCAAGCGGGCTGAGCACGACTACTGGTGGCTGCTTAACGAACAGTTCTCCTCCGGTTGGTCAAGCGCCACCGGCTGGGAGTTCATCGTCGGCCAAATGCTGCTGCGCGGTGATGGCGTCGCCTACGTGACGCGCAACCGCGCCGGCGTGGCGACCGGGCTGATTCCCTGGCCCCGCGACAGAGTGATGATTCTCAAGCAGGACAAGACCAGCCCGCGTGAACCGACGCGCCTGCAGTACACGTTCCACGACGTGGAGGGGTACTTCACCGTTGACCAGGACGATGTGCTCCATTTCCCCGGCTTCGGATTCAACGGCGTGCACGGCATGTCGGTGATCCAGTGGGGTGCTCGGAACGGCATCGGCATTGCCATCCAAGGGGATGAGCATGCCGGCAAGTTCTTCAGCGAGGGCGGTAAGCCGGAGGTGGCCATCACGGCGACCAACAAGATGAACCAGGCGATGCAGGATGACTTCCGCGATGCCTGGGTCAAGAAGTACGGAGGCACGCAGGGCAACCGCCGCATACCTCTGATCCTGACGGAAGGGCTCGATATCAAGGAGCTGACCATGTCCGCCGTCGACCAGCAGCTGCTGGAGTCCCGGCAATGGCAGGTCATCGACGTGGCTCGCGCATTCGGTGTTCCGCCTCACATGATCGGCGAGACGACCAAGTCCACCAGCTGGGGCAGCGGCATCGAGAGTATGGGCATCGGCTTCGTGAAGTACACGCTGGGTCCGCACCTGAAACGGATAAAGGACGAGCTGAACCGCAAGCTGTTCCGCACGCCGCGCTACTTCGTTGAGCACAACGTTGACATGTTCATGGCCGGTGACTCAAAAACGCAGGCTGAGTACTTCAGCAAGGCGCTGGGCGGCCCCGGAACACAAGGCTGGATGGCCGTGAACGAAGTCCGCCGCCTCAAGAACCTGCCTCCCATCGAGGGTGGCGACGAGCTTTACAAACCGAAAGATCCCGCGCCGCCGGCGAAGCCCAGCGGCGACGACCCTGAAAGGAACCCTGACGATGCCGATTCCTAAGCTGCTGCAGCTGGCCAAGAACAATACAGGCCAGTCCCAGCCGATCCGCGCCGAGGCGGACGGCAACGAGGCCACCATCTACCTGCACGGCGTTATCGGTGGGTGGTGGGGCGACATTGACGAAACGATGTTCGCCCAGGCCATGGCGGGCATTGACGCGGACGTGATCCACCTGCGCATTGACTCGCCCGGCGGCGACGTGTTCGCGGCACGTTCGATGATGACCGCCATTGCCCAGCACAAGGCAACGGTAATTGCCCACATCGATGGCTTGGCCGCCTCGGCTATGACGGGGGTTTGCATGGCATGCGACAAGGTCGAGATCAGCCAAGGCGCCGGGTTCATGATCCACAACGCGTGGACAATCACAGTCGGCAACAAGGCAGACATGACCAAGACTGGCGAGCTGCTGGCCAAGATCGATGCCGGCCTGGCTGGTGACTACACCCGCCGCACCGGCAAGGATCAGGCGCAGATCGTCCAGTGGATGGACGAAGAGACCTGGTTCACGGCTGACGAGGCCAAGGAACACGGCTTCGCAGACGAGGTGGTGGAGATCGTGGGCAAGAAGAAGGCATCCAACACCTGGGATCTTTCCGCATACGACAACGCTCCGGCCGCGCTGGCCAATCGCAAGACCGAACCCGACGACGGCGCAGCCGCCGCGGCCCACAAAGCCAACCTGTCGCGCCGTCTGGCGCTGCTGGAACGCTCCGCTGCGTAAGCGACTCCCGCCCGCAGTTACTCCGACCGCCGAAAGGCGGTTTTTTTTCGACCAGAGGAAATAGCCAATGCCCTTCAACATTCAGGCCGAGCGGGAGCGCCGTACCGCGCTGGCAAAGGAAACCCGCAACCTGCTGGACACCAGCACCGGTGACGGCAACAAGTGGACCCCGGAAAACCAGAAGAAGTACGACGAGAACGTCGGCGAGATCGAGCGAATCGATGCGGCTATCGAGCGCCACCAGAAGGTCATGGACCTGACGGCCGACGAGGAACTGCGCGAACAGGGCGTGCGCGAGCACTCCACCTCGGCGACCCGTGGTGGCCGGGAGCTGTCCAACGAAATGCGGCTGTTCGACCGCTGGGCACGCGGCGGTGACGGCGCCCTGAACGCAGAGGACTGGAAGCAGGTCAACGCGGCAATGTCGGGCAACCCGGCCGTCAACCCGGAACAGGGCGGCTACACCGTGCCGACCACGCTGGCCGAGCAGATCCTGGAATCGCTCAAGGCTTACGGGGGCATGCGCCAGGTGGCCGACGTGTTCAGCACCGCCGGCGGCGAGCCGATGCAGTACCCGACCAGCGACGGCACCTCGGAAGAGGGCGAGTTGGTGGCCGAGAATCAGTCTGCGACCGACCAGGATGTGGCTTTCGGCACCAAGGGCCTGCAGGTCTACAAGTACAGCTCCAAGGTGGTGACCGTGCCGTGGGAGCTGCTGCAGGACAGCACCGCCGATATTGCCGGCTTCATCGAGAAGCGGCTGCAGACCCGCCTGGGCCGCATCACCAATCGCAACTACACCGTCGGTAGCGGCGTCGGTCAGCCGATGGGTGCTTTCACTGCGGCCTCGGTTGGCAAGATCGGTTCCGCGTCGGCTCTCCCGATCATCACCTATGACGACCTGGTGGATCTGGAGCACAGCGTCGACCCGGCCTATCGCGCGCTGGCGAAGTGGATGTTCCACGACGACATGCTCAAGCTGATTCGCAAGGTGAAGGACGACCAGGGCCGGCCGATCTTCGTGCCGGGCTACGAGCAGGGCAACCCGGGCGGTGCGCCGGATCGCCTGCTCAACCGCGATATCCAGATCAACCAGCACGCCCCGGCGCCGGCAGCCGGCGCCACTTCCATCGCCTTCGGCGACTTCAGCTACTACAAGATCCGCGACGTGATGGCGGTCACCCTGTTCCGCTTCAACGACTCGGCCTACGTCAAGAAGGGACAGGTGGGCTTCATGGCGTGGATGCGCTCCGGCGGCAACCTGGTTGATGTGGGTGGAGCGCTGAAGACCTTCAAGCACGGCGCCGCGGCCTAAGCGCCCGGACCACGAACGGAGGGGCGCCCCGTGTGGGGCGTCCCTCGGAGACGATCATGGCAAAGCAGAAGAACACCGCAACGCGGGTTGCGCCAGTTGTCGCGGCCGAGGCTGGCGCGCCCGTCACGGCCCCGGTAGTCGTTGATGCTGGCGCGGCCACCGGTGAGAAGCCCGAAGAACTGACCGGCGATGCTGAACTGCCGGTTGCCGGGGGCGCCGAGGTGGTCACCGGTGAGCCCGGCCAGGTGGCCGACAGCGTGGATGAAGACGGCGCGGCGGTCACAGTACCGGCAGTCGTCGATGCCGGTGTGGCTACCGGTGAAGAAACCGAAGAACTGACCGGCGATGCTGAACTGCCGGTTGCCGGCGGCGCCGAGGTGGTCGCCCGTGAGCCCGGACAGATTGCCGACGGCGTGGGCGAAGGCAACGGCGCGGCCGAAGCAGAGAGCGCCGCGGCGCCGCCGCACCAGCCGCCGCAGCAATCGGAGCGTGAGACCGTGCCGGCTCTGGTGCTCAGCGACAACCACTTGGGCAAGGTCGGCCAGGTAATCCAAGTCGATGCGGCCCACGCCGAGGCGCTGCGCCTGGGCGGGCTGATCGACACCTATCCCAACGCGATCAAGGCGGCAACGCCGGAGGAGTAGCCCATGCTGCGCACGGTGAGCCCGGCGACCGAAGAGCCTGTGTCGCTGAGTGAAGCGAAGGCGCATCTTGTCGTGATCCATGACGCCGACGACGCGCTGATCGGCGCGTTCATTGCCGCTGCTCGCGAGTCCGTGGAGCGCAATACCGGCTATGCGTTGGTGGAGGCTTCCTACGAATGGACGCCAGTGGGACAGCGGCAATCGCCTCTCCCCATTGAGCCGGCGACGGTGACGAGCGCTGCCGGCGAGTATCCGGTTCTCTTCACCACCACCCCCGGACCAATGCCAGGGCCGTTGCGGGCCGCGATCTTGCTGACGCTGGGCGACCTCTACGCCAATCGCGAAGGATTGGTGGTGGGTGCGACCTGTGTCGAGAATCCAACCGTGGATCGCCTGATGTTCCCATACCGTCGGGTGCTGCCATGAGGCGGGCAGGAAAGTATCGCCATCGCATTGCCTTGCAGATTCAAGAACCCGTGCGTGATCCGCTTGGGGGCGATGAGGTGGAATGGGTGGGCTGGCAGGCAGACGTGCCGGCCGAGGTGGTCCCGCTTTCAGGGCGTGAATTCGTTGCTGCATCGGCTGAGTACGGCCAAGTCACAGCGCGCATGGAAATTCCGTATCTGCCAGGTGTTCTCAACACAATGCGCGCGGTGTTTGACGGCCAGCACTACGCGATCCGCGCCGTCCTGCCTGATCCCACGGCGCGGGGGCACATCACCTTGATGGTAGACGCGGGGCTCTCCGATGGCTGAGCAGATCGAGATCCATGGCCTTGACGGGCTCCTCTCGTCGCTGAAGGCGCTGCCGGTTGAGCTGCAGGGAAAGCCTCTGCAGACCGCGCTGCGTCGGGGCGGCAATCTGATTCGCGATGCGGCACGCGCTCGTGTGCCGCGTGCCAGCGGATTCCTGGCCACGCAGATCGTGGTGCGCAGGGCCAATGCGCGCAATCGGAACAGGGCCGGCGTTGGGCCGGGTGGCGAGTATTTCACCGTTGGCGTCAAAACTGGCAAACGCGCCAAGTATGCAAACACCAAGAGGAACCGCCGGCAGCGCCGGGTTGGCAAGGTCTACGTGCAGGCAGGTTGGGCCAGCTACTGGCGGTATCTGGAATTTGGCACGAAGAAGATGGCGGCAAAGCCGTTCCTGACGCCAGCCGCTGAGGCGAACGGGCCCCAGGCGGCGCAGCTGATTGTCGACCAGACCCGCGCGGCTATCGACCGGGTAATGAAGGCAAGGGGGTGGAAATGATGGTGCCGCTTATTCAGGAGCTGCTGCAGGGCGATGAGGCCGTGCGGAGTCTGTTTGGTGATCCCGTCCGTGTTTTCCCCTCTACGGCGCCGCAGGACACCGCATTGCCTTACGCCACGTGGGATGTTGTGGGCGGCTCACCATCCAAACTGCTTTCCGAGCGACCGCCCGCCGATGGCTGGCGCGTCCGGTTGACGGTTTGGGGGAAATCGACGTCCAAAGCCAACGCTGCTGCGGTGGCAGTTCGCGACGCTGTGGAGACAGTCGGAAGCATCGAGTCCTACAACCCACCGCCCGATGACGACGATACAGGGGCGTTTGGCATCTCCTTCGACGCTCGACTGCTGCAGCTTCGCTGACCAATTCAACGGCAATCCATCGGCCCCGCAAGGGGCTTTTTTCATACCCGGCGACGGGCACAACGCAAGGAAAACCCTATGGGACAGGTACTGAAGTCCAAGCACACCCAGCTGTTCATCGCCATCGGCGCGGCGGAGGTCATCAAGGTGACCCGTGTCCGTTCGGTCGGCTTCCCTGACGGCCAGGCCTCGGAAATCGATATCTCGGACTTCGATGACGACTGGGATCAGTTCGTCGCTGGCCGCAAGGCGACCGGCAGCACGAGCATCGAGGTGATCTATGACTCGGTCGATTCCGAGGCGCTGGAGGAACTGCACCGCACTGGCGCGGTGGTCAACTTCCTGGTCACCGCGCCGGCCAGCGAAACGGCGGGCGCGGATAAGCCTGCGGCGGTAAATGGCGTCATCACCCCGCCGACGGCGGTTGTGTCGAAGCAGTTCAATGGCTTCGTGCAGAACTTCGCGGTGACGGTGGCCGACAACGATGTGTGGAAGGCCACGATGACCATCCGTGGCTCCGGCGCAGTCGAAACGCACCGCCCGACGCCCTGACGGCAACAACGGCGCTGTCTCTTTCGGCCCACTTCGGTGGGCCTTCTCTTTGGCAGGGCGCGCGGATCCTCCGCGTGTTAGCCGTGCGCGGCCCGCGCGCCCTGTCGCCATTCAAGGAAACGGCCAATGAGCAAGACCAACGACAGCAACGAAGCCCTGGCAGGAACGGTGAGCATCCTTCAGGCGTTCACCAGCGCCGGCATGTTCGCCGCAAAGGACGTGCAGCCGGACACAATCGAACTGCCGGACGGCACCAAGGCGGACTTCTTCGTGCGCGCGCTGCCGGATACCGAGTTCCGCCAGCTGTGGAGCACCGCCGACCGTGCCAAGCTGATCGCGGCCACGATCTGCGATGAGAGCGGCAAGCGTGTACTCACTGAAAAGCAGGCCGGCGAGCTGAAGCCGAAGGTGGCGGCAAGTCTGCAGACGATTGCGCTCAAGCACGCAGGCTTCGGCAGTGACGCTGACGCCCTGCGGGAAGAAGCGGGAAACGGCTAAGGCAGCGCGGCGAGGATTGGTTCTGGCATGTCCTCGCCGGCCATCTGCATCGCACGGTGGCGGAGCTGCGATCCACCATGTCGCGCCGGGAGTTCCTGTGGTGGTGGGAGTTCCACAAGCGCAACCCCATCGACCCAGTCAGCATCCATCAGAAGCCTGCGGCATTCATCGCGTACATCACAGCTGCACACAGCCAAGGCGGAACTAAGCGCGGCATGCAGCATTTTCTAGACGCCCTGGTGCCTCGCTCTGACGACGACGAGGCGCAGGACTGGTTCGATTCCCTTGGATGACCCATGGCTGACACGTTCGGGCGCTTCGCAGCGCTCCCCATTGGACCCCTGCTCGCAGCTCGCGACGGAGGGCTTACTCTCGCAACTACCGCAGCCGCCGACGCGCGCAGGTGCGCGCGGTCCGACTTCGCGCTCACGAGCGGAACCGTGGGCGTCGAGTTCGCCGCGTGGGGTGATGACGATCTGGCGGCAGTAGTCGGGTTTGTGAACGATTCCGCGCCGCTCAACGAGCCGTTAGGCTCCAACGGTGCCGGTATCGGGTGGGAGCTGGCGACCGGTCGGCTAGTGCAAGGGATCGGCGCGATTGCCACTGGCCTGCCGACGGTGGCCAAGGGCGATATTGTCGGGCTGCGTGTGGTGTTTGGTGGCCCGTCTCGCCTGCAGCTCTACCTAAACGAGGCGATGGTTCATCAGCGGGATTTGCTGCTGGCGGGGCCGCTCTACTTTGCGGCGTCTCTCTCGGCCACGAAAGCGGGTGGCCTGTGCCTGGCGGTCAACGCCGGGCAGTGGGGGGCGCGCAGTGATGCAGCGATTGCCGGGTGGCGGCTGGATCAGGCACAAGCCGCTGCCACTCGCCTTGCCGATGCCGACTGGCTTTCGGCACCGGGCGATAGCCCCGCAAATGCCCGCTACGAAGGGTTGGTGGCCGAGGGCGTGAACCTGGTGCAGGAATTGAGTTTCTGGCCGTGGGGAGGTGACCCCGTATCGCAAACGGCAGCTGCTGAGTGCGTGGTGGCTGATGCCGACGGCATGCTTGACGGTCTCGCGCTCTCGGGCGGCTCGGGTGCCTCGGTACAGATCCTGCTGGTTGATGAAACCGCCATGCTCGCCGACGCGGCGCCGGTGTTCCGTTGCGCAATCGATCAGATCGAGATCAACGACGACGGCAGCAAGACCCTCCATCTGCGGGACGCGCACGACTATCTGGCCCAGCCCATCAACCGCGGCGTCTTCCTGCCCAATGTCGCGTCTCTGGCATGGAAGCCGCAGCCGGTCGTGATCGGCGCCGTGGCGAGCGTGCCGGCCGCCGGCGGCAATTCGGATGCCACCTCCATGTTCCTGGCCGATGGCCCGGTCTACGTCGATGCGGTTATGGATCGCGGCGACCTGATGGAACCGGGGACGTTTGAAGTTGCGCCGGATCACCAGCAACTGCTGATGAAGTCTCCACCGGTGACGCCTGTGGTGGTGGACCTGTCCAGCGTGGGGGCCGGAATGGCGCCCGCAACGCTGTCTGCAGCCGTCGCCGAGATCATGGGGCGGTTGGGCATGGGGGCATGGTCTGCGGTCGACTGCGCAGCGATCGACGCCGCTACCGGCTATGCGGGGGTCGGGTACTACGCAGGGACCTCGATTACCGGCCGCGATGCACTCAACGCGATCTTGCCCAGCTATGGAGCCGGGTGCTACCAGGATGCCACGGGCGTGCTGCGCTTCGTTCGGGTAGTGGCGCCCGAGAGCTACGAGGGCCTGCCGGCGTTCGAGCTGACCGACGACGATTTGGCCAGCGACTTGGTGGGCGTACCTGACGAAGCTCCCAATCTGACCCGCCGCATGGCCTACAGGCCGAATGCCCAGGCCTTGGGTGCGTCGGACCTGGTCACCGACGTGGTCGACGTTCCGCAGGCGCGGCGTGACGAACTGACTGCCTTGTATCGCGGCCAGGTGTTCGCGGCTGGGCCGCTGGACGCTCACTACCGCCGGGCCGAGGCAGCAGATCCGGTGATCTCGCTGTTCTGGCGGGCCGCCGACGCGCAGGCCGAAATCGACCGGGTTGTGGCGATCTACCAGCGGCAGCGCTTCTTCTACCAGGTCACCGTCCGCGGCGATCAGCAGCTTGCGCCGCTGCCCGGGCAGATTGGCCGGCTGTCCTACGGCCGTTACGGCCTGGCCGACGGGAAACCGGTGATGGTGCGCCGAGTCGAGCGAAACCCAGCCACGGGTGATGTGGTGCTGACCTTGTGGGGATGAGAACGTGCTTATCGGATTTGGAATGCCGGCTGCGGTGACCGTGGCGCTGGCTGGCGGGACATGGCTCAGCAGCGATCAGGGCTCGGCTCTTTTTGACGGCAAGCCTGGTCGCGCCAGTCGGATCCGCAGGACGGGGCCACTGTCGGTCACTGTCACGCTTGCTCAGGCTGTCGTACCTGGGATCGTGGCAGTGCTGGGTCTGAATGTCCCTCCTGGCATTGAGGTTCGTGCTGCAGGCGCAGTGGGCACAACCACGCGGCTCCCTGACGGCACCGTGTGCGCGTGGCTATTTCCACAGGCGCAGGTGCCGCTTGCGACCGTGTCGGTGGAGATCGACACCAACGTGACCAACGTCGATATCGGCGAGATTGCGATCTTCCAGGCTGTCGACGTAGGTATCAGCGACGGATGGGGAGTTGCACCAATCGACACGAGCGCTCACACGCGAACGAAAGGGGGGCAGGTCAACACCGTTCCCGGCGTGGTGTACCGCCGCCTGACCTGCACCTTCTCGGGTCGGCCTACCGACGTCGTTCGTGGCGGCGGCCTGGCCGGTGTCGATTGGGAGACCGTCGCTGCGGCGCTGGCTGGGCGACGCCGTTCCTGCGTGGTCCCTCAGTACAGGGACATGGCAACAAAGGAACTGGACCCCAGGTTGGCGGCGCGATCTGCGCTGTATGGCTACCCGACTCAGCTGCCGAGCGCGGAGAACATCAGCCGGCAGTACTTCACGGGATACATGGAGTTTGAAGAAGTGCCTGCCTGACCGAGAAGCCTCACGACCCTCATCTATCGGAGGGCGCTCGTAGAAAAGCCGGATCCACCGGCAGCCACCAAGAGTCCCGCCATGAGCGGGGCTTTCTAGTTTCTGGAGCCGCGATGTCTCTCTACACCCTCACCATCGATCTGCTGATGAAAACGGGCTCTTTCGAGCGCGATAGTGGGAAAGCTGCTCGGCAGTTTGAGCAGCGAATGCAAGGCATGCAGGCATCGGCAAGGCGCGCTGGCACCGCGGTTGGTGTGGCGATCTCGGCCGGCCTTGCTGCAGCGGGTACTGCGGCCGTGCAGTGGACCCGCCAGGTTGCGCAGCTCAGCGTTGAGTATGATCGCCTCGCGGTGCTGTCCGGAACAAACGCCCAGGTGTTCCAGCGGATGGCAGCTGGCGCCAATACCGTGGGGGTGAGCCATGAAAAGTTGGCCGATATCTTCAAGGACGTGCAAGACAAGATCGGCGACTACATCCAGACTGGCGGCGGCGCCATGGCGGATTTCTTCGACAACATCGCGAAACGGACCGGCGTTACTGCTGAGCAGATGCGGAAGCTGTCGGGGCCGGACGCGCTCGGGCTGTACTTCAACAGCCTGGAGCGAGCCAACCTCTCGCAGTCTGAGATGACCTTCTATCTTGAGGCTATCGCGAGTGACGCCTCAGCACTGATTCCTCTTTTGCGGGGCAATGGCGCAGGTTTCAAGCAGTGGGGTGACGCGGCTGAGGCCGCGGGAGCGATCATTGATGGAAAGACCAGCAAGGCAACCGAGCGTCTGCGCAAAGTCAGCATGGAAGCCGATTTGGCGGTTCAGGGGCTGAAGATCAGCGTGGCTGACCAAGCACTGCCCGCCCTCTCCGATCTTGCCGAATTGCTGAACGATCCTGGCTTTCGCCAAGGCTTTGGCAACATTGTGGAAGGCCTGGTTGCGATAACCACCAAGGCTGCCGAAGCGGCTGCCATGATCGGCAACCTCTCAAAGATTGCCGCCGATGCCTTCAAGCCCCGCGACCAGCGCGGCCAAGGCGCGCTCATTGAGGAGCGGATGCAGCAGGAAGCAAATGCTGCCGGCGCCCGTGACGTGGCAGCGAGGGCTCGCGCCGGTAAGGCTCGCTGGTGGGAAGGCCCATTGGTCCTCAACACCAACAGCGAAGAGAACGCGAAGGGCTGGGATGAGGCGGCGCGAAAGGCGGAGGGCGAAATTGCCAAGATTGATGAGGCATTGCGTCGCCGCCGCATCGCTGATCTCGCGAAGGAAGTTACCATCATCGACAACGGCCAGATGCTGCCGGAGTCGGTGCTTAAGCCCAATGGAGTGGGCTATAGACCTACCGGGAACATCGACAAAGCAGGCAAGGCAAGGTCAGACAGCGAGGCAAGGCGTCGCGCCGACGAAATCGCGCGCTACCGGCAGCAGGCACAAGAGGCCGCCGGCGCCATGGAGGGGCCGCTGGCCGAGGCCATGGCCAAACACCTTGGCAACATGGCTGAGTACAACGATCTGCTGGCCAAGGGCAACATTGCCCAGGCCGACGCCAACGTGCTCATGGGCCAGAGCGCCATGGAGTACGCCAAGGTTGCGGCGGAAGTGGAGAAGGCCATGGCAGGGCCTGAGCAGTTGCTGGCAACCTTCGATACCGAGCTGGTCATGCTGGGCAAGGTAGGGCGAGCCCGTGAGCTGTATCGCCGGCAGCTTGTGAACGAGAAGGACATGCGCGACGAGCTGCAAAAGGCAGTCGAGGCAGCCGGTAGCAAGGAGGCACTGGCGCTGGCCAAGGGGGCAGCCAGTTACGAGGAGTACGAGCGGTCCGTGCTGGCGGCGGCGGCAGCTGCTGCGGAACTGTCTCTGCAGGTTGAGGAATCCGCAGCGCACGTCGAGGCGCTGGCCAACATAGTCGTCTCTGGCTTGGCCGACGGTGTCGATGCGTTTGCCGACTTTGCCGTGGATGGGTTGCGCAAGTTCGATGATCTGTGGGACGGCTTGAAGAACGCGGCGAAGCGCGGGCTGCGCGACATGATTGCTGAGATCGCGAAGCAGAAGCTGATTATTCCGATCCAGACCCAGATCATGAGCGGAATCAGTGGACAGGGTGGAGGCTTCAGCCTGGACAGCCTCATGGGTCTGTTTGGCGGAAACGGATCGGCCGCAGGTGGCAAGAACCTGAGCAACATCGCCGGCCTCCTGTCGAAGGGGCAGGGGTTGTTCAGCGCTGGCGCGGGCGCGGCCAGCAGCGGGATCAGTGCCGGCAGCCTCGCAGGGTTCGGAAACAACGTGGCTGCGTTCGCCGGCGGCGGCGCCTCCGCAGCGAGCGGAACCGCAGCAGCTGGTGCCGGTGCCGCATCGACGGCCGCCGCCGCGGTGCCAATCATCGGCTGGATCGTCGCCGGCATGATGAAGAATGCCGAGCTGTTCGATCAGGGCTGGGACATTGCCAACGGCTCGAGCTGGGCCGGCAAGATTGCAACGGCCGGTGCCGTTGGGCTCGCGGATAAGGGGTTCCGTGGACTGGGCTTCAACGACAAGACGGCATCCATCCTGTCGGGTTCCAGCATCCACGCCAAGTTGTTCGGCCGCAGCGCGCCCAAGGTTACCGGGCAGGGCATTACGGGCGATTACGGGTTCGGTGGCTTCAACGGCCAGTCCTACGCCGATATCAAGGCCAA
>Ga0157370_10001517_pt1 | contig 28707 bp, 27 predicted proteins | sample C35metaG_FD_113463 | JGI IMG/M metagenome (GOLD analysis project Ga0157370, IMG submission 113463) | Corn rhizosphere microbial communities from Kellogg Biological Station, Michigan, USA - C3-5 metaG | ecosystem: Host-associated > Plants > Roots > Rhizosphere > Soil | place: USA: Michigan...
CCGCCGACCAGCGCCGTCATCTCCGGTGCGGTGAGTCCCAGGAGTTGGGCTCGGTCGATCAGCAGCTCCTCGGTCGGGATGCTTAACCGCGTCGAGAGATAGTTGCGAAAGCCGTCGGCCTTAGGTTCAAGATAAGCGAGGCCGTCGACGTCGGTCTGCTCCTGGCTCGCGTCCCCACGGCCGCCGGTGAACGACACTTGGACGTTGTAACCAGCATCCTTTGCCGCTTTCTCGACCGCCGCTGAGCCGCCGAGCACGATTGCATCGGCGAGCGAAATTTTTCCGCGCAGCGACTCGAGCTTGGAGAGGACCCTTTGCAGCTCGGTTGGCTCGTTGACCGTCCAGTCCTTCTGCGGAGCAAGGCGGATGCGCGCGCCGTTGGCGCCGCCGCGATGGTCCGACTGCCGGTAGGTTGAGGCCGAAGCCCAGGCGGTTTTTACGAGCTCGCTAACGGTTAGGCCGCTGCCCAGTATCTTCTCCTTCAAGTCGGCGACCTCGCTGTCGGTAGGCATGTAACCGAGCGGCAGCGGGTCCTGCCAAATCAGATCTTCTTCGGGCACTTCGGGGCCGAGGTAACGCGACTTGGGTCCCATGTCGCGGTGGCACAGCTTGAACCATGCGCGTGCCGCCATGTCGGCGAAATAGTCCGGGTCGTCGCGGAACCGCACCGCATATTTGCGGAACTCTGGGTCCATCTTGAACGCCATGTCGGCGGTGGTCATCATTGTCGGCACGCGCTTGCCGGGAGTGTGCGCTGCCGGCGCCAGGTCCTCGGGCTTTGGATTAATCGGCTGCCACTGCTTCGCGCCGGCGGGGCTGCGCACGAGCTCGTACTCATAGTCGAGAAGCATGTGCCAATAATCGGAACCCCACTTGGTCGGATGCGGGGTCCACGCGCCTTCGAGACCGCTGGTGATGGTATCGTCGCCCATGCCGCTGGCGTGCCCGCTTTGCCAGCCGAGGCCCATCTGCGCGATATCGGCACCCTCGGGCTCGGCACCGACCTTCGACGCATCGCCAGCGCCGTGGCACTTGCCGAACGTGTGACCCGCGGCAGTCAGCGCCACCGTCTCTTCGTCGGTCATGCCCATGCGGTGAAAGGTTTCGCGGATTTCGCGCGCTGAGGCGAGCGGATCGGCGCTTCCGCCGGGCCCTTCCGGATTGACGTAGATGAGGCCCATCTGGACCGCCGCAAGCGGGTTCTCGAGCACCTCTTCCGCATGTCCGCCCATGCGCGGCTGCGCACCTTGGCCGACCCACTTGTCCTCGGTACCCCAATAGACGTCGTGCTCGGGCTCATAGACGTCGGCGCGGCCGCCGCCAAAGCCGAACACCGGCGCCCCCATCGATTCGAAGGCGACGTTGCCGGCGAGGATCATCAGATCCGCCCAGCTGAGCTTCCGACCGTATTTCTGTTTGATAGGCCAGAGCAGCCGCCGCGCTTTGTCGAGATTGGCATTGTCCGGCCAGCTGCTGAGCGGCGCAAAGCGCTGCTGGCCCGAGTTAGCGCCGCCGCGGCCGTCGCCGATGCGGTAGGTGCCGGCGGCATGCCAAGCCATGCGAATGAAAAAGGGGCCGTAATGCCCGTAATCGGCCGGCCACCACGGTTGGCTGTCGGTCATCAGCGCGGTCAGGTCGCGCTTGACCGCATAATAATCGAGCGACTGGAACTCCTCGGCATAGTTGAAGTCCGGACCCATCGGGTCGGACGGCTGCGGGAGAATGTCGAGCGAGAGCTGGTTGGGCCACCAGTCGCGATTCGTTCGGCCGAGGAGCGAGCGCAAAGCCGCACCTTCCTCGTTTGGACTGCCATGCAGCGGATCACTGGTTTTCGCGTCCATCTCTCCGGCTCCTCTCACATTTGGGCAAACGCGTTAGGCCGGACGGGTGGGCGAACGGAAACGACTTCTTCTCGTCAGGGAGAACAAGGAAATCGATTAATGCCGTTTCAGAGGTTAGGGGCCGCGGAGGAGGGCGGGGAGGGGAAACCGCCGCGGCCCCAATTTGGGAGTGCTGGGAGAGAACGCGACAGTGCCGAGCGTACCGGCCGAAACATGAAATAGGTGCACCGGCTGGCGAGCGGAAACGATTAAACTTCGTCAGTGATAGTCGGCAAATCGATTATTGCCGCTTTGCTTCGACCTACTCCATATGCTTGAGACCGGTCCGCAAATAGCTGTAGCCGGTCATCAAGGTGAGCGCCGCCGCCGCCCACAGGCAGATGATCCCGACGCCATGGACCCAAGCCTGTCGGGGGAGCGCTCCGCCGAGGATCAGCGCGCCGAGTGCGACCAGCTGCAGCGTAGTCTTCCATTTGGCGAGCGCACTCACCGGCACGGACACCCGCAACCCGGCAAGATATTCCCGAAGACCCGAGACGATGATCTCGCGCAGCAGGATGATCAACGCCGCGACGATGTTGAGCCCCGCGATCTCCGGCACAGGGTTCGCGTTGCGGCTCGAAATCAACATCACGAGCACGCCTGCGACCATGATCTTGTCGGCGATCGGATCGAGGAACTGACCCAGCTTCGAGATGTTGCCCCATGCACGGGCAAGATAGCCGTCGAGATAATCAGTAATGCCGACGAGGCAGTAAAGGGCGAAGGTAATCGCATAATCGATCGGCTGCGGGCGCCACAGCAGGAAGACCAGAATCGGCACCGCGAGAATTCGCGAGAGGGTCAACAGGTTCGGCAGCGACAGCATCGTTCCCGGTCAAGCGTTAGAAGGGTTTGTCGGCACGCGCAAAGCTGGGCTATGCGGATGCGGTTTTCACAATGAACATCCCCGCAGTCCCGGCTTGATTCAGAACGTCGCCCATCTGCTCCGCGCGCGGCGGTTCGTGCCCTTGTTCGCGACGCAATTCCTGGGGGCGTTCAACGACAGCTTGTTCAAACAGGCCGTCGTGCTGTTCGTCACTTATCAGTTGCTCAAGAGCCCGGCGAAGGAGTTCCAGTTCAGCGCTATCGCGCAGGGCCTCTTCATCCTGCCCTTTTTCCTCTTTTCGGCCTTGTCTGGACAGCTTGCCGACGATCACGACAAGGCCCGGATGATCCGGATCATCAAGTTCGCCGAAATCGGAATCATGATCGTCGGCGGCGCAGGTCTCATGCTTGCCAACACTCCGCTGATGCTCGCGGCCGTCTTCGCCATGGGTATTCACTCGACCTTCTTCGGCCCGATCAAATATGCGATTCTTCCGCAGCACCTCCGGCATGATGAAGTACTTGGTGGGACCGGCCTCGTCGAAGCGGGTACCTATATCGCAATCCTTCTCGGGACGATTCTCGCCGGCGTACTTGCCTCCCGCCCGCAGTTCGCGGCGGCCGCGGTGCTCGTCTTTGCGGTGCTCGGTTTCGTCACCGGACGCCAGGTCCCGCCAGCGCCGCCCGCAGCCGAACGATTGCCGATCACCTGGCATATCGTCCACGCCTCGATCGAGCTGGTACGTGCGACGATGCAGATTCGCCGGCTGTTCCTTGCCATCCTGGCGATCAGCTTCTTCTGGACCATCGGTGCAGTGCTGATCATCATCTTCCCTCCGCTGGTGAAAAACGTGCTGGGCGCGAACGAGCAGGTCGCAAGTCTGTTCATCGCGATCTTCTCGATCGGGATCGCGCTCGGTTCGGTCGCGATCAATCGCATGTTGAAGAGCGAGGTCTCGGCCAAGTTCGCGCCGCCGTCAGTGATCGCGATGGGCGTGTTCGTGCTGCTGCTCCACTTCGTCGCGCTGACCTGGAGCAAGCATGGGGGCGAGCTTACGACGCTTGGGAACTTCCTGTTCCGCCCGATGGCATGGCCGATGATCCTGTGCCTGCTCGGCGTCGCGATCACGGGCGGAATGTTCGTCGTGCCGCTCTACGCCTTCCTGACGACGACGGTGCCGAAGACGGAAACGGCGCGAACGGTGGCCGCGAACAACATCGTCAATTCAGGAGCAATGGTTATCGGTGCATTGCTCGCGTTCGGCCTCAGCAGCTTGGGAATCGGTCCGGTTGGGCAACTGCTGCTGGTGGCTGCGATGTGCATCGTTTCCGCTTGGCTGGGATGGAAACTTCATCTGGCGTGTGACTGATCTCGGGTTCAGCCGATCAGGATTGAAACGAACAGGAAGCCCGCGATGAACGTTGCGGCGAACAGCTTCAGATCGTCCGAAAGACACGGAACCTGTGCCGGCTCGCCGAGGACGCGCTCGGGCCCGCGGCCGAAGACCTTCGGATGCGCTCCAAAAGCGGGCCTGACGAACTGCATGGCAAACTCCCTAACGCGGCGTTTACCATGATCAAATCCCGGGCGAGCGCAAGCGGATCCCTTGTCCCGAAGCGGGACTTGGCGTCAGCGCTCGATCATTTGGCTATCGGCGGGTGGCGCTACGCAGCGGCGGCTCGTGACCCTCGACGCGGCTCGAAAGCAATTCACGGGCTTGCTCAGCGGGCATCGGCTTTCCGAAATACCAGCCTTGGCCGATCTCGCAGCCGAGCCGAATGACGGTGTCGTAGGAATCCTCATTCTCGATACCCTCGACGCAGACGGGCACTTGGAGCGCCGCTGCCAAGGTCGTGACGGCTCGAACGATCGCCGAGCTTTCACGCTTCGAATTGATGTTGCTGACGAAGCTCCGGTCAATCTTGATGATGTCGAACGGGAGCGATCGCAGGTGCGCAAGCGAAGAGAAGCCTGTGCCGAAATCGTCGAGCGCAAGGCGGATACCCTGGTTCTTGAGGCTCGTGACGATCGTCCGCGCGAGGTCGAGGTCTGCGAACAGCGAGCTCTCGGTGACTTCAATCACCAGCCGCTCTGCTGGAAAGCCGGTGTCCGCGAGCGTTTTGACGATGCGCTGCGCGAGCCAGCCGTCCGCCAGCTGGAACGGCGAGATGTTGACCGAGATCTTGATCTTTGCGTCCCAGTTCGCCGCCTCTCGGAGCGCCTCTGCGATCACATGCTCCGACAAGCGGCCAATCAAGCCGATTTCCTCGGCAACGGGGATGAACACGTCAGGTCCGATGACTCCGGACAACGGATGAATCCAGCGGGCGAGCACTTCGAAGCCGACGATTTCCCCGGTGGAGAGATCGACCTGCGGTTCGAAATATGGAACGAATTGGTCGTGTTCGAGCCCGACGCGGATGCCTTGCTCGACCTCGCTGTGAGCGATCAGCGCGCGCTCCATCCCCGCATCGAACCACACCGGCCGGGCCACCCGGCCGCTGCGCGCATGGTCCATCGCAATGTCGGCACGTCTCAAGATGTCCGGAATTCGCGCGTTTGCCGCGGGCGTGGACGCGATTCCGACGAAGGCGCCAACCTGAATGATGCGTTCTTCGAATAGCACCGGGCGAGTGACGATTTGAAGTACTGCCTCGGCCAGCCCTTCGGCGCGACCCATTTCGTCGGCTCGGAGCGCAAGCGCGACTGCGAACTCGTCGCCGCTAAGTCGGGCGATTACCGAATTCGGTCCCAGTTCATCGGCGAGCGCGACGGAGATAGACTTGAGCAGGCGGTCGCCGGTTTCGTAGCCGTGCTGGTCGTTGACCGATTTGAAGCGGTGGATCTGGAACGAGATCACAACGAGATTGTCGCCGCGTTCCACAGCTGCCGCACAGAGCTGTGCACCATGGTCGGCGAATCCCTTACGATTATAAAGGCCGGTGATCACGTCGGTCGTTGCGAGCACGGTCGCTCGCCGCTCATGCTCTGCGCGCATCTCCGCTTCGTGCTGCAGGTCGACGTAGCGGCGCCAGCCGAAGAGGATCAGCGCCACATTGAGCGTCAATGCCGTGCTTGCAATTCGGACGTCCGAACCGAATTCCTCGCCACCGATCCGAAGGTGGCGGAAGAATTCGCTGCCATTCCAGATAAGCAATATTACAGCACTAATGAGGACCGCCAGGACGACTACGTCGCGGCGCGCGTTCAGCAACCCTGGGTTGGAACTCCTCGTCACTTTGGCCCGCCACTACAAAACACGCGATTCCGGACTAGTCGGAAACGCTTAATAAATTCCTCTGCATTGCGGACGGAGTTTCCTGGTGGGAAAGAAATCGATAAGCGGCGCTAGCAGTGGCGAGCGCCGCAGAGGCTGACGAGTGCTGGTGCGGACGGCGGGATTTGAACCCGCACTCCCTTACGGGAAGAGGATTTTAAGTCCCCAGCGTCTACCGTTCCGCCACGTCCGCTTGCTCACGCCACGGCGACGGTAGTGCCAGCCGGGCTATTCTGCGGTCACTTCCTTCAAGTTTAACCTCTCGCGCATTTCCTTGCCCGGCTTGAAATAGGGCACCCGCTTCGCATCCACCGAGACGGACTCGCCCGTGCGTGGATTGCGGCCGACGCGACCGTCGCGTTGGCGCGTCGAGAACGCACCGAAACCGCGCAGCTCGACGCGGCCGCCATGCGCCAGCTGGTCGGTGATACAATCGAAGATGGCGCTAACCACTCCTTCAACCTCGCGCTGCGCGAGGTCGGGAAAGTCGGTGCACAGCTTCTGCACCAGTTCGGAACGGATCATCGGCACCCCGCTACGGATTTGATCGGCCTTCTCCCCAGGCCACGCATTTACAGGCTGTCAGGAAAGTCGGGTCGAAGCAAGATGGATTTGCGCGGCGTTCCAATAAAGGAACGCCGCGCATACAGTCACTTGGCTACTTCTTCTTAGTCGATTTTCCCGACTGTGCTTCTTTTAGCGCTGCTCCGAGGATATCGCCAAGCGAAGCGCCGGAGTCGGATGATCCATACTGCGCTACGGCCTGTTTCTCCTCGGCGATCTGCAGCGCCTTGATCGAGAAATTGGGCTTCTTCGACCGGTCGAAGCCACTGACCATCGCATCGAGCTTCTGGCCAACCTGGAAGCGCTCGGGGCGCTGCTCATCGCGATCGCGGCCTAGGTCGCTGCGCTTGATGAAGCCGGTGGCGCCATCGTCGCCGACCTGCACGTCGAGGCCCGCATCCTGTACGGCGCGAACCGTGATCGTCACCGTTTCGCCCTTCTTGACGCCGCCGGCGCCCGCTGTGCCGCCACTAGCCTTCGCGCCGGTGCCGCCGCCCTCGAGCTGCTTCATGCCGAGGCTAATGCGCTCCTTGTCGACGTCGACGTCAAGCACCTGCGCCTTGACCGACTCACCCTTGCGGTAGAGCTGCAACGCCTCTTCGCCGGAGACGCCCCAGGCGATGTCCGACATGTGGACCATCCCGTCGACATCCCCTTCGAGGCCGACGAACAGGCCGAACTCGGTCGCGTTCTTGACTTCGCCCTCGACAATCGAACCAACCGGGTGCTTTTCGGCGAAAGCCGCCCATGGGTTTTCTTGCGCCTGCTTGAGGCCAAGCGAGATGCGCCGCTTCTCCTCGTCGACCTCGAGAACCTTGACGTCGACTTCCTGGCTGGTGCTCACGATCTTGCCCGGGTGAACGTTCTTCTTGGTCCAGCTCATTTCGGAGACGTGGACCAAGCCTTCGATGCCCGGCTCCAGCTCCACGAAAGCGCCATATTCCGTAATGTTGGTCACGCGGCCGCGGAAGGTGCCCCCAACCGGATATTTGGCCGCCGCGCCTTCCCACGGATCGCTCTCGAGCTGCTTCATGCCCAGGCTGATGCGCTGGGTGTCGCGGTTAATGCGGATGATCTGAACCTTCACCGTGTCGCCGATATTCAGCACTTCAGACGGGTGATTGACCCGCTTGTAGCTGACGTCGGTGACGTGGAGCAGGCCGTCGATGCCGCCCAAATCAACGAAAGCGCCGTAGTCGGTGATGTTCTTGACAACGCCATCGATCACCTGGCCTTCGGCGAGGCTCTGGATCAGACCGCTGCGCTGCTCTGCTCGGGTCTCCTCGAGGATCGCTCGGCGGGACACGACGATGTTGCCGCGGCGGCGATCCATCTTCAGGATCTGGAAGGGCTGCGGGAGATCCATCAGCGGCTGGACGTCGCGAACCGGGCGGATGTCGACCTGCGAACCGGGAAGGAAGGCGACGGCACCGCCTAGATCGACGGTGAATCCGCCCTTGACCCGGCCGAAGATCACGCCCTCGACGCGATTGCCTGCTTCGAATTCCTTCTCAAGCTTGTCCCATGCAGCTTCCCTGCGCGCGCGATCGCGCGACAGCATCGCTTCGCCCTGGCTGTTCTCGACACGGTCGACATAGACCTCGACCTCGTCGCCGATCTTAAGGTCCGCCTTCTGGCCCGGAGCCGCGAACTCGCGCAGCGGGACGCGGCCTTCGCTCTTCAGGCCGACGTCAATCACGGCCATGTCATTCTCGATGCCCGTGACGGTGCCCTTCACCACCTTGCCTTCGAAAGCTTCGTTCTCGCCGCCCAGGCTTTTGTTGAGGAGCTCCGCGAAATCATCGCGGGTCGGGAATGTGGTGGTCGCCATGAGTGTCTTCGTTCCTGTAATTTCAAATTCGCTTGCCGCGCCTCGCCACCATGGCGAAGCTTCAACATGCGGACCTGGTTGTACTTGTCTGCCGCGCCAGCCCCGTGCCGATGCGGCGCCCGTCAGGCGGTGGTGTTGGGCAACCGATGGCAAAAAAGCGCGTCACGGCGCCGGTAATGCCGGTTCACCGAACGAGCTCGCCAAGAATTGGTCTGCTCGGCCATCCACCGGATGGCCTCGAGGGCCAATGGCTGCCCAGAAGGGATCACCGCCCGCCGGACGGCGCGCGCCTTAGCTTAGAGGGTGTTGAAGGGCAAGCGCCGCAGCGTGCGCTCGGCTTTCGAACTGGGCCGTCCAACCCTTAGAAGCCACCCTCGGGCGCCGGAGGGGCGCTCGTCTGAGCGCTGCGGCGGAAACCCTGATTTGCAGAGCCGTCTCCCGCCGAGCGCGCCTCATCTCGATCATCGTGCGCCGGAGGCTCAGCTTGGGAAACATCGCCTGCACGCTTCATTTCGGCCCTCGGTGAAGAGTAGTGCGCGAGTGCTGCCTGTCGCTGTGCTGCAACGTCGATGGGTTACCAGCGCTTGGCGCTGCGGCGGGTATTTGCGGTGGATTCAGCCTCGCTTGCCTTCGCCTCGTTTGAGCCCATCGCGAGGAAGCTGCGGACCGCTTCGGCCGAAATCGGTCGGCCGAAAAGCCACCCCTGCGCTTCGACGCAGCCGAAATCGGCAAGCGCATTTCGGATCTGTTCGGATTCGACGCCCTCGGCGGTGATCGGGACGTCAAGGTTATGGCCGAGCCCGGCAATCGTGCTGACGATCGCGGCGGTCTGTTCGCTCTTCACGATCGTCGTGATGAAGCTCTTGTCGATCTTGATGCGGTCGAGCGGCAGAAGATTGACCTGGGCGAGACTCGCGTAGCCAGTGCCGAAATCGTCGAGCGAAACGCTGACTCCGACATTCTTGAGGCTACGAATGATCGTTAGCACCTGATCGCGGTCTTCGAGCAGCGACCCCTCGGTGATCTCGATCTCCAGGCGGTTCGCCGGGAATCCCGCAGACGACAGGAGTTTAAGGATTTGCTCGGCGAGCATCGCGTCGCGGAACTGGACCGGCGAAATGTTTACAGCGAGCTTCAAGTGCCCGGGCCAGCTACGCGCTTCGACAAGGGCCTGCTCGAGAACGCTCAGGGTGAGTGGTCCAATCAGTCCGGTTCGCTCGGCGGTTTCGATGAAATGTTCAGCCTCGATCAGCCCGCGACTTGGCGAACGCCACCGCGCCAGGGCCTCAAACCCGATGATCTGGCGACTAGTGAGATCAACCAGCGGTTGAAAGAAAGGAACGAACTCGCCGGCTTTAATTCCGCTTCGGATGTCTTCCTCGAGCTTGAGCCGCTCGTTCAGCTCGCGTTCCAGCTCCTCATCGAACCAGGCGAACCCGTTGCGGCCGGAGCGCTTGGCTGCGTACAATGCGACATCGCTGTGCCGCAGTACCGCTTCGTCGTCCTTGCAGTCGGCGAGCCGGACAAAGCCGATCGATGCGGTGACCTGAACTTGGGCGCCTTCGATCATCGCGGGAGCGGAAAGCGCCTTGAGCATCTTGCGCGCAATATCCTCTCCCGCCGTCTGATCGCATGTCGGAAGAAGGATCGCGAACTCGTCTCCGCCGGTCCGCGCACAGCAGGCGTCGGCCGGAGCGGCGATCTTCGAGACTTCGGCGACGCGCAGGAGTACCTTGTCGCCGGCGAGGTGGCCGTGAAGATCGTTGACCCGTTTGAAATGGTCGAGGTCGAGGACAAGGAAAACGCCGTCAGCCTTGCTCTCCAGTGCGTCGACGAGCGATTTCATCAGCTCGCGGCGATTGGCGAGACCGGTCGTAGGATCGGTATTTGCGTTGCGGTGAGCTAGCCGCTCGGCGGCTTCATAGGCCTCGAGTGCTTCCCTGAGGTCCTTCGACCGTCGCCAGCCGAACAAAATGATGGCGATGTTGAGCAGGAAGGCCACTTTCAGCGTACTTCCCGAATCTGGGAGTCTGACCCCGCGCAACGCCGCTGGGACGACTTCACTGCCGAGCACCACGAACAAAAGGATCGCGGCGATCGTCGCGAAGCTGGTGATTACGTGGCTGCCCGCGAGGCGGACCGCCTTGCTCTTTACTCTACGCACTGTCCAATCCACTTCGTTCCCTGCATCCATATGCCGCGAACAAGTGAACATTATCCTACATTTAACGCCGGCATCGGGGCATCGCGGCTTCACGCATGGCTGACGGATACCCGAGGCCTTTGCGGGTGAGCCTCGCGGATACGGCGATGGATCAGGTGAGTTAAGCGTCGTAAGTCTTAGAAGGACAGGAGCGATAGTGATGGCCAAGAGAACCACTGCAAAGGGCGAAAAGGGTGCAAAAAAGACTGCTCGAAAGCCGGGAACCGCAGTTGCCCGGGCAAGCTCGGGAGCCGGGCGTTCCGGCAAGCAGGATGGGTTCGAGGCCAGTGAAGCGTTCGTCAAATTGCTTCAAAGTCCGCTGGTGGCGGAGCTTGTCGCGGTTGCCGCCACCGCCGCTCTCGCAACGCTTGCCGAGCAGGGGTTCACGAGCAGCAGCAGCAGCCGCGGCAAACGTGCGGGGAATGCCGTGAAGGCTGCGGGGAAAGCCGCTGCGGCGGCTGTCGGGCGGCGGCTGGGCACCGAACTCGACGAGATCCGTGCCGCGGCGAAAGCTAAGAACGGCGCAAAAGCGTAAGGCGCGCGCGGCCAACCTCGCGAACGGACTCGATCTCCAGTCCGTGAGCATCGACCATCTCGTCACGGCTGGTCTCGACGCTGAGCCATCCGCCGGAAACCAGCCAACCGGACTCAAGGACGGATCGCACGACCGCTGACCCTGAGCGCTTGGCATAGGGAGGATCGGCGAAAATAAGGTCGAACGACTCGGACCGGTCGGGCGCTAGTGCCGAGCTGGAGAAGATTTGAACTGCGACCCCGAGCTTCTGTGCATTGCGACGGATCACGGCGGCCGCCGCAGGATCGCTCTCGACGAAGGTGACGGAAGCGGCGCCGCGTGACAGCGCCTCGAAGCCGAGCGCTCCGCTGCCAGCGAATAGATCGGCGACGCGCAGGTCCTGGAAGCTGCCGAGACGGCTGCCGAGCATCGAGAACAGCGTCTCGCGAACCCGGTCGGCGGTGGGACGCGTGCCGCGACCAAGAGGCGCCTCGATCGGCTGCCGGCGCCACTTGCCGGCGATAATCCTCATTTCAGGTTCTCGCGAAAGGCGTCGACGTCGCGTTCCGGAACTTCATCGGCGTCACCTGGAGCCAGACCTTCCAACGTCAGCGGACCGTAAGTCGTGCGGATCAGCCGCGAAACCTGAAGCCCGAGATGCGCGAGAACCCGGCGCACCTCGCGGTTCTTGCCTTCGGTGAGACTCATCTCGACCCAGCAGTTGCTGCCAGTGCGGCGTTCGAGATTGGCGTTGATCGAGCCGTAATGAACGCCGTCAATGGTGGTTCCCTCTGCGAGCCGTTCGAGCTGGTCCTGGGTGACATGGCCGTAGGCCCGTGCGCGGTAGGTCCGAACGACCCCGCTGCGCGGCAGTTCGAGCTGGCGCTTCAATTCGCCGTCATTGGTGAGCAGCAGCAGTCCTTCGGTCATGAAATCGAGCCGGCCGACGGGCATCAGGCGCGGCAGTCCGGCCGGAAGCCGATCGTAGATGGTGGGCCGGCCCTTCGGATCGCGCTCGGTGGTCAGGACCATCGGCGGTTTGTAGAAGCGGAATAGCCGTGTGGCAGTCGCCGGTCGAACCGCTTTGCCGTCGACTGTCACTCCACTCAGATTTTCCAGAAATGTCGCGGGCGTGGTGAGCTTTTCTCCGTTGAGTGCAACGCGGCCTTCGGCGATCATGCGCTCGACCTCGCGACGGGAGGCGACGCCCGCGCGCGCGAGCAGTTTGGCGACGCGCTGCGGCCCCGCGTCGCTTTTTGTTGGCGCGGCAGGCCGAGGCGCTCCGCCCGGCGGCACCCGTTGGCGCGTTGTTCGTTGCGGTCGCGAAGTCATTTGCCCTGTCTTGGGGTTGGGAAAAGATGCTGTTCGGTAAGCGTAAGCAGATCGTCAAGCGCATCCTTATCGTCGAGGATGAGCCGCTGACGGCGTTCGACAATGAAAATATCCTCGGCGACGCTGGATATGAGATCGTCGCGACGGTCGATAGCCTCGACGACGCACTCGACGTGCTCGGGCGCGAAAAGGTCGATCTGATCCTTAGCGATGTGCGGCTCAAGAAGCAGGGGACAGGCATCAAACTTGCTCAACATGCCAGGAAGATCGGCATTCCGACGCTGTTCGCCACGGGGTATACCTACGCTGGCGCGCATGAGATTGCCGTCGGTTGCCTACTGAAGCCCTACACCGAGCGCCAACTGGTGAAGGCAATCGACTGCGTCGACCGCCACCTTCAGGGCGAGAAGGTGAAGGCGCCCAAGGGCCTCGAGCTGTTCGCCCCGGTGAAATAGATCGAATAGCCGGCCGCCCGTTCATTGCGGGGCTAGGCAGGCCATGAAAGCTGTCTAATGTTCCGAGCGAGAGCGGGACGGAGGGGACGAACATGGCAGGCCAGCGGCCCAAGGGATGGAGGCTCCTCAAGGCGGCGCTCGCGACGCGCAAGTCGGCGACCATGCTTGCGTTCGGCTTCTCGTCGGGCCTGCCGTTCGCGTTGCTGATCGGCACGCTCAATGCGTGGCTCGGGGATGCGAAGATCAATCTCGCAACGATTGGCGTCCTTTCGTGGATTGGCCTTGCCTATGCGTTCAAGTTCCTCTGGTCGCCGCTCGTTGATCGTGTGAGGCTGCCCGTGCTCGGCCGCCGGACAAGCTGGATCGTGCTCTGCCAGGTGGGGCTGATCATCGCCTTTATCGGTTTGGGCGCAACTAACCCCGCGACGAACATCGGCTGGTTCGCGATTTTCGCGGTCATCGGTGCCTTCTCGTCAGCGACCCAGGACATCGCGGTCGACGCGTGGCGCATCGACGTCGCTGACGAAAACGCGACCGTCGAGCTTCTCTCGGCCGTCTATCAATTCGGCTACCGGACCGCCTCGATCATCGGCGGCGCCTTCGCTCTTATCCTCGCTGCGCGGATGCCGTGGGGGGTGGTTTATTGGGTCATGGCGGCGCTCGTCGTGGGCATCATGATCGTCGCGATCACGGCGCCGGATACCGAGCGGCCGCCTAAGAACGTCATCGAGCACGCGCTTGAGCAGGCCGGTGAGATCAGCGTGCAGGTCCGGATCGCTGCGCTGGCCATCGTGGGAATCTGCTGGCTGTGGGCGGTCGTTTCGCTCGCCCGGTTCATGGTCTCGATGCTCGAAGCGCAGGAGGCCGGGGGAAAGCTGCCGTCGGTGGCCGATTTCACGACCCACGTGGGGCCATGGATCATTGTCGCGACCGTGTTCGTGCCGCTGATCGTCGCCGCGGCTGTCAACTGGCTGAAGGCCCACGCTAAAGGGGTTCAGGAGCAAGCGTATCCGCATGCGGCAGGCGGCCGCGCGGTGATGAACCACATCTACGGGGCGTTGGTCTCCCCGCTTGCGGAGCTGTCGGAGCGCCTCCGCTGGGGCGTCCTAATCATCATCGGTTTCATCCTGACCTACGCACTTTGCTACAATATCTGGTCGGCCTTCGCTTATCCGTTCTACCTGGATTACCTTCATTACACGAAGGATGAGGTCGCCTTCGCCTCGAAGATCTTCGGCATCTTCATGACGATGCTAGGCATCAGTCTTGGTGGCTATCTTTTCGCCAAGATCGGCCGATTCCCGACGGTGCTCCTGGGAGCGGCCATCACCCCGCTCGGTAACCTCGTGTTCGCGGACCTCGCTGATGGAGGTCCGAACATCGACCGCTTCTCGCACCTGCTGCGCCTAAATGAGCTCGGTTCCCTCGTGGGCCTCGACGAGCGGATGATCCGGCTCCTGGTCGCAATCTTCTGCGACAATGTCTTCATCGGCATCGCACTGACTGCGTTTGTCGCTTACCTCTCCGGCATCGTCAGCAAGAAGTTCACGGCGGTGCAGTACGCGCTGCTTTCGTCCCTGACCTTCCTCGTTGGGTCTCTCGGCCGCGGGGTCGCGGGCGAGGCCTTTGACAGATACGGCTATGCTTTGGTGTTTCGTTGGACAGCAGCGATCGGCTTCGTGGCCGTGTTCTTCGTTCTGCTGGAATGGTGGCGAGTCTCGGCGCAGGAGCAGCGCCTTGCCAGCGGCAGCCCGCCTGACATTGGTGCGAGGGCGACCGAGGCACTTGCGGAAAGCGGTCAGCCGGCGCGCTAGTCGGGAACCTGACCGTTCGCCTCCAGCACCACTCCGGCGAGGTAGAGCGAGCCGAAAATCAGCACGCGGGAGCCCGGTGGCACCGCCGCGAGCGCGCTCTCGACGTCGTCATGTGCATCCGCCCCAAAGCCGAGCCCGCCGGCCGTATCGACGAGATCGCTGGGGCTGAAACAGGCGTGGCCCGGAATGGGCACCGCATGGACGGCGGTGGCCACTCCCTTGAAAGGCTCCAGCATCCCCGGCGGGTTCTTGGTTGCGAGGCTCGCAAAGATGAGGTGGAGCGGCTGGCCGCCGCCGAAATGATGCTTTGCGAAGGCGGCGATCTGCCGCGCGGCTGAGGGATTGTGCCCGCCGTCGAGCCACACTTCGCGCTCACCGGTTAGCGGCCCCACGGCAAGCCGCTGAAGCCGGGCCGGCCAGTCCGCCCAGCCCATCGCGGCGCTGAGCGTGGCAGGAGGAACTCGGAACCGGTCCTGGTGGCGGAGCATCGCCACAGCGAGCGCCGCATTCATCGCCTGGTGGCGTCCGGGCAGGCGCGGCATCGGCAGGTCGAGTTTGCCCCGCTCATCGCGGTAGTGGAGCTTGTTGCCGCTGCCGATCGCATCCCACGGTCCACCACGCGGGAGCCAGATCGCTCCGCGCTCCCGGGCGACCTCGCCGATCCGCGATGCGACTGGCGCCGGATAAAGCTGAGTCACCAAGGGGACGCCCCCCTTAGCAATGCCGCCTTTTTCGCCGGCAATATCGATGAGGCCGGAGCCGAGGAACTGCTGATGATCGAGCGCGAGGTTGGCGATGCCCGTTACCAGCGGGCTTTCGATGATGTTGGTCGCATCGAGCCGCCCCCCGAGGCCAACCTCCAGGATGCAGGCGTCCGCAGGTGAGAGCGCGAAAGCGAGGATCGCGACTGTAGTTGCGACTTCAAAGAAGCTCGGTTCGATTCCGATGCCCGCATCCAGCACTTTGGAAAGAAGCTCCGCGAGCTGCTCGTCGTCGATCAGCCGCCCGGCGACGCGGATGCGCTCGTTGAAGCGGACCAGATGCGGGCTGGTGAAAGCGTGGACCTCGTATCCGCCCGCCTCGAGCGCGGCGCGAAGGAACGCCACGGTCGAGCCCTTGCCATTTGTGCCGGCAACGTGAAGCACGGGCGGAAGTTGGTCCTGCGGCCGGCCGAGTCGCTCCAGCACGGCGCAAATCCGCTCCAGACCAAGCCGGTCACCCGTCGGGGAAAGCTTTGATAAGCGATCGAGCTGCGACTGGACGCCCGGATGCGCCGAGCGGGCGAAGTCAGCCATTCATGCCGCTTCTTTCGCCTCCGGTGTCAGGTAGGAGACAAGCTGCGCCAGCCGTTCTTTCAGATCGCCGCGCGTAACGACCATGTCGATCATTCCGTGCGCGAGGAGATATTCGGCGCGCTGAAAGCCCTCCGGCAGCTTCTCGCGGATGGTCTGCTCGATCACTCGCTGGCCGGCAAATCCGATCAAGGCTCCGGGCTCGGCGATCTGAACGTCCCCCAGCATCGCATAGGATGCCGTCACTCCGCCCGTCGTTGGGTCGGTGAGCACGACGATATAGGGCAGGCCTGCTTCTTTGAGCTCCTGGAGCACGACCGTGGTCCGCGGCAGCTGCATCAGGCTGAGGATGGCCTCCTGCATGCGCGCTCCTCCGGATGCTGTGAAGATGATGTAGGGGCAGCGTTCGGAGATCGCCGCTCGGACTCCAGCCACGATTGCCGCGCCCACCGCGATTCCCATCGATCCCGCCATGAACGCGAAGTTCTGCACGCCCACGATCACTTTTTGTCCTTCGATACGCCCGCGCGCATTGACCAACGCATCGCGTTCGTCGGTTGCGGCGCGGGCGGCCTTCAGCCGGTCGGTGTAGCGCTTGGCGTCCTTGAAACGGAGCGGGTCTTCGCGGACTTCCGGCGTAGGCAGAATTTCATATTCAGCAGCGTCGAACAGCTGCGCGAAACGCTTCGTCGGTCCGATGCGGTCATGAAAGTTGCAGCGTGGGCAGACGTTATAATTTTCCTCCCATTCCTTGACGAAGACCATCGTCCCGCACTTGCTGCACTTGTGCCATAGCGTCTCGGACGTCTGCCGCTTGGGCAGGAAGGGGATGCCGTTGCGAACCCGGCTCAACCAGCTCATGATCTAGATCCTTGTTTCGGCGGGAATTTGGGAAAGCCCGGCCGCGATTTCCATCGCTGCCCGGGCTGGGTCGGCCGCCGCGGTGATCGGCCGGCCGATGACGAGCACCGAGGCGCCATAGGCAATGGCCTGTGCGGGGGTGACGACGCGTTTCTGATCGCCAACCTCGGATCCGGCCGGCCGGATGCCCGGAACTACGAAAAAGCCGTCGGACCATGTTCCGTGGGCGCTCGCGACTTCGGCGCCCGAACAGACGATTCCGTCGAGGCCGGCGTCGCGCGCCACGCGGGCGAAGCGCGCGACCTGCTCGGCCGGCGTAAGGTCGATGCCGAGGTCCGCCAAATCGGCCGCAACGAGGCTCGTTAGCAACGTCACCGCGACGACCCTGGTCGATGGCGGAGCCGCGCGTTTCGCGGCGACGAGCATTTCATGGCCTCCGGCGGCGTGAACGGTGAGGATCGCCGGGTCCAGCGGAGCCAGCGCCTCGACCGCTTTTGCGACCGTGTTCGGGATGTCGTGGAGCTTGAGATCGAGGAAAATCGGCAGGCCCAATTCACGAATTCGCCGGACGCCGTCTGGACCCTGAGCCGAGAAGAACTCCAGCCCAAGCTTGAGACCGCCGGCATATTCGTGGACGGCTTTGGTGATTTGCTCGGCGCGGTGGAGGTCGGGCGTATCGATTGCGACGAAGATCGGGTTCAAACCACGGGCTCCTGTTCGTCGGCCACAGCGGTTTCAGGCGGCAACGCGGCCAGGCGATTGCGCTCCATCGCCTCGATCCGGCGGCGATGCGACCAGAGGCGGGTTCGCAGCACCGACCAGGTCGGCGCAAAGCCAATGAGGAACACAATAAGGAGCAGGATCGGCAGCTTTATGTCCGCCTGAATGTCGCCCCATAGGTTCACCGTCACGTCGAACCAATTGCGGCTGGCGAAGAGGGCAACGACGACCGCGAGCAGGACCCAGAAAAGGGTCTTGAGGAATTGCATGGCGGTGCGTTTAGGCGAGCCGTGCGTTGAACGCCAGAAATTGCGTTCCGTCGCGTGTCAGAGTCGCTTCGTCGCAAGCCCGTTAAACGGCGCGTTGAGGCAAGTAGCGCTCCAGTCCACACAGCCGCCTGGGTGGGGAGAAGAGTGATTTTGCAGAGAGCTCAGAAGCTTGGGATCGGAGCGTTCGTGCTGTTGATGGGCGCGTCGCTGCTGGCGATGCGTCCGCATGAGTCGGCCACGGGTCCAGATCCGAAGATCGTTGCCGCGCACCTGAAGCTCGCGGCCCTTTCTCCCGCCTCGCGCGAAGACATCGACTACCGATTGCTCGATGCGCGGCTTCGGGAATTGATGAAGAAGCCCTCGATGGTCGGCCTCGCGGTCGGAATTGTCGAGAATGGCCGAATCACATTCCTTCAGGGATACGGTGAGACGCTCGAGGGTTCGAGCGATCCCGTCACTCCGGAGACGGTGTTCCGCTGGGCCTCGTGCTCGAAGGGCCTTGCCGCGACGATGGTCGCCAAGCTTGCCGAGCAGGGCAAGATCAACCTCAATGGGCCGGTTGCCGACTACGCCCCGGACCTGAAGCTGCCGAACGGCAACGAGCGGATCGCCACGGTCGGAGACCTGCTCTCGCACCGCCTCGGTATCTATCGTGATGCCTTCGCCAACAAGCTCGAGGAAGGCGAGGATCCAAGCTTGCTGCGGACCGAGATCGGTCAACTGAACGCCATTTGCGCGCCCGGCACCTGCTGGGACTATCAGAACGTCGCCTACGACGCCTCGAGCGAGATCGTCTCGCGCATCACCCACCTGCCCTATGAAAAGGCAGTCAAGCGTTACCTGTTCAATCCGATTGGAATGACCAGCGGCAGCGTTTCCATGCAGGGCCTCGAATCAAACGGGAGCTGGGCTCGGCCGCACAGCGCGGGGAAGCGGCCATGGCCGATGGTGGATACTTACTACAGGGTTCCCGGCGCTGCAGGAATCAACAGCAACATCAAGGATATGGCGCTGTGGATGGAAGCCCAGATGGGCGAGATGCCGGACGTCATCGACGCCAGGGTGCTCGACACCATCCACGGCCGTTACGTAAAGACTCCGACAGAGCGAGCGCGGATGCGCAAGTTCCTCGAGCGGCTCGGCACCGCCTGGTACGGCTACGGCTGGCGCAGCTACGATTATGCCGGTCACCAGATCATCGGCCACCGCGGAGGAATCAAGGGCTATCGCTCCCTGATCCTGTTCGATCCGGTGAAGAAGAGTGGCGTGGTCGCGCTATGGAACAGCGACACCTGGCAGCCCGGTGGCCTTGAGTTCGAGGTAATGGACCAGATCTACCATCTGCCGTTTCGCGACTGGATGGAGCTCAACAAGTCACCCGAGCAGCTGATCGCCTCGGCCGAGCCCGAGCCCGACAGCGGTGGGCCGTCCTGACGTCTTAGCGCTGCTCCGCCGGCGAGCGCTGGCTAATACCAAAACGGGTCGCTCGCCTTGGGGATCGCTTCGGCGCCCGTCGGCAGCACGCCCACGATCGAGAAAAGATAGCCGATTTTCTTCCAGTCGATGCCGCTGCCCGCGGGAATCGTGACGCTTTCATGACGCATACGAAGCATAGGAACATCCCGGCGCGCCGGTTGGTTTCGATCACTGAGCCCGAAAGGAGATTGGCAGATGACGGAAACCAAATCGCAGGACGCAATCGCGCTTCTCAAGCATCAGCACCGCGAAGCCGAAGAGATGTTCAGAAAATTCGGGGCCGCGAAGGACGACGGCGAGAAGCAGAAGCTCGCACATCAGATCTGCCTCGCGCTGACGGTCCATTTCGAGCTCGAGGAGCAGATTTTCTATCCAGCCTGCGAAGGGACGGTCGACAAAAGCGAGCTCAAGGAAGGCTATGTCGAGCATGACGCGGCCAAGCTGCTGGTCGCGGAGATCGAAGCCGCCGGAGACGGAACGCCGGACAGCTTCTTCGATAGCAAGGTGCACGTGCTCTCCGAGGAGATCGCGCATCACATCAAGGAGGAGGAGAAGCCCGGCGGTATATTCGATGAATCGCGCAAGGGCGACCTCGACATGAAAACGCTCGGCGAGAAAATGGCGGCTCGGAAGACGGAGCTGACCGACCGCTACAAGAAAGACGGTCTCCCCGAGCCAGAGCTCAAGACCATGGACGAAGTGTCGGTCTGACGATCAGCAATCAGGCCGCCGTCTATCAATGCAGAGCTGCATATTCCGAATCGCGGCCATAAATGTCGTCAACGAAGCTGAGCTGCCCGTCGTGCACCTGGGCGGTTAGATAGGTGACGTAGATCGGCACAGGTGAGGGCAGGAGGACCTGCTGCTCTGGCGCGCTCGAGGCGGCCTGTGGATCGTGCCCCATCAGCCAGCGTCCCAGCTGCTCGGCGTCCTGAAGGCGGATGCAGCCGTGGCTGAGATCGCGATCATCCTGCGCAAACAAATCCTTGTTCGGCGTGTCGTGCAGGTAGATGTCCGAATTGTTTGGAAATCCAATCTTGATGCGTCCCATGGAGTTGCGTGGACCCGGAAGCTGGCGGACCAGGACCGTTTCGCTCCCGTCCGCGACCGCATTCCAATCCACTTTCGCGGGATTGAGAAGTTCGCCCGAGCCATCGGGGTCGAGCACCTGGTACCCCTGCCTCGCGAGATAGGAGATTCCCTGCTCTAGCACGTTCTTGGCGATCAGCGAGCGAACCAGTGGCGCATCGACGTGCCAATAGGGATTGAGCGTCGCATAATAGATGGTGCTGGCAAGCAGCGGCGTCTCGGTCGACGGATCCGCCTTGCCGACGATGACCCTCATCGAATCGACGATTTGCCCATCCTGAATCATGTACAGCCGTGCGCCCGCCGTATCGACGATGACGTACCGGCCAGAGGGCGGGATGTCTCGGACGCGGTCGAGGCTCGCGAGTACTCGCGGATCGACCGAGCCGCCATCGGTCTGCATCTGCGTCCACGCTGCCTCACGCAGCCGGGCATAAAGCGGGTTCACCTCGCTGGTCTTACGCACGTACGCCGCGAGCGACGGCTGGGCCGCGGCCTGGGCGAGGATCGCCGCCGCGCTCTTGGGTCGGGGAGTAACCCACGGATCGGCGTAGATCATCCCGGCGGGCGGCGTTTGTAGTGCCTCGACATATTGCACCCAGCCAGTTGAGAGCAGGCGATCTGCGGCTGCAATTGCGGCGAGGTTGCCCATCTGCGCCTCGGCAATGAGCGCCTGCGCCTGCGCCGCGTAACCGGGGCCGCTCGGCATGCCGTCGAGTTGCGCTCGCGCTAGAACTCCGATGAGTTCGCGCGCTGCGGCACTGTCGGGTCCGCTCTTCAGCCACAAGCGCGCGCCCTGGCGCGACGCATAGAAAGCACTCACCGCCTGATCGGTAGCGGGATCGTAGTTGAAGCCATTCGGCAGAGCGGGATTCGTTGCCGCCGCTGCAGGTACAGAAAGGACCGCCAACGCCGCGCAGGCGGCGCCGGTCAACAACCGGGCTATCATGTTCAGAAACCTTCTAAATCTCTCTTACGGCAATAACGCTGAAAGTGACTCATGGGTCCAAATGAGATTTGACATCTTCAGTACAACCGTCCCGCGATCGGACGATTATTCAGCGTCGCGCGCTGGCCCGAGTCGCGGCACGAGCTTCACTCCCGAGCGTTGGTGGCGGAACAAGTGCAGGAGCTCGGAATGACGGATGGTGAGAAGGATCGCGGCGGCGGCATCAGCGGATTTGGCGTTGCGAAAGGAAGAGAGGCACCGTTGAGCGGCACCGGAGGCGGCGCTGGCGCTGGAACTCGTGCCGGCGAAGGGGAAGCATCCGGCGAGGGGATCGGAAACGAGGACTTCGGCGACACAGATGCAGCGAAGGAAGCGTCAGCGCTCGGCGATTTCGGCGATCACGAGGAAACGCCGGCTCTCGAATATGGCGAAGGCGACCGGCCATCAGGTCCGACAATTGGCGAAGCCCTCGGAACTGGGGCTGGAATGCATATCGGATCGGGCACTCCCTCAGATGATTTCGGGGTCGGCGGGGGCAAGCCGCCAATCGACCCGGAAGAGAACGAATAGGACTGGGGCCGCGCCTTGCCCGACGCGGCCCTCGGCAAGTTACGCGCCGATATAGATCGGGGTGCCTATGTCAGTGACGCTGTAAAGCTTCTTGGCGAACGCGGGGGGCAGATGGACGCATCCGTGGCTGTTCGGCTCTTCGCCTACATAGCCGGCGTGCAACGCGATTCCGTGCGGCTCGAAGAATTCCGCGTAAGGCATCGGTGCATTATCGTACTTCTTCGAGCGGTACATCGGCGTCTTGCTCAGGATCGAGAAGATCCCAGTCGGCGTCGGTTTGCTGTCGCGCCCGCTCGATATCGTCGTCGCGGCCATCAGCGTATCACCGCGATAAAGATAGGCCATTTGGTCCGACAGCCCGATGACTACGCGCTCAGGACCTTCGCTCTCCGGCACATTGCGCCAGACATATTGTCCGGGCTTTAGCTGCTTCGGTCCGAATGCCTCGATCATATCAAGGCGGGCCTGAGACGCGGCGTCGCTCGCCTGCATCTGAGCTTCATATGTTTCTAGCGCCCAAGCCGGCGTAGAGACGACAGCCGCAAATACGCACGAGCCCATCAGCGCCAACGCAGTGGCTAAACGCTTCATTTCACACCTGGACTTTTCTTGTTGACTTTTACGACGGAAATGCATTGCTCCCGAGTCGGGTTCCTTTGGACAGTTGTTGCTTGCTGTTCGACAACGTCGCCCGACCCGTTGTTCATCCCGGCCGAGCGTTGCATCCGTCATGGTGCTATGGCCGGCTCGATGCGTTCGCGATGGTCCCTGGCGATTGTCGGCGCGGCGGCGGGGGCCGGCGCTTTCGCGCTGCTTCGCCGGCGTCGAACGAGCCCCCCGCTAAGGCCTGAGCCGAGCCGCTGGAGCGAGTCGCAGGTCGACGAGGCGGTCGAGGAAAGTTTCCCGGCAAGCGATCCGCCCGCTTGGACGCTCGGCGAGCAAGTCTACACTTTGAGCGACCATTAAACTTTCGCTTAACGAAAGGCTGTTGCTAAAATCTAGTCACGGTGATTAGCTCTGTGCGACGGGGCCGCCGCTCCAGTGCGTAGCGCGCGGCGACACCGCCGGTCACGAGCCCGCCAATCGTGACGGGCCGTGCGAGAGTAAGGGGGTTCTCCATGAACAGGATTACTATCGCGGCGTTCGCCGCTGTATCGGTTTTTGCGCTTGTCGGATGCAAGCAGGCGACCGTCAACGGAAATGAAGCAAATGCGAGCTCGAACGCCGCCGCCGCTACTGGTGCCGCGAGCATCGACGGCACGTGGAAAGCGGACGTCGACAGCGTTCAGTTCGATACGAAACCTGATCAAATGGTTCTGCAGGGCGGCACCTTTACCTGCAAGTCGTGCACACCCTCTTATTCGATTCCCGCGGACGGGGCGTTCCATCCCGTAAGCCTGCCGTACGCCGACAGCGATGCGGTCAAGGTGAACGACCCGCATTCGATCACCGAAACCTCGAAGAAGGCGGGCAAGCAGGTCGGGGAAACAAAGTACACCGTGTCGGCCGACGGCAATACGCTGACGATTAACTTCACCGACACTTCAGCTCCCGGATCAGCCGCGAAGGGCGAGGTGACGGAATCCAGAGTTGGCCCGGCGCCGGCTGGAGCGCATGCGATTTCCGGCCAATGGAAGCCGACGAAGTTGTCGAATTTCAACGACGCGGCGCTGACATTCACCGTTAACGTGAATGGCGACATGTACCATTCAAGCTCGCCCGATGGCACATCGTTCGACGCCAAGATCGGTGGCGGAGATGTTCCTGTGAAAGGTGACATTGCGGGGACGACCGTTTCGGTGACGAAGGTCGGAGACAACAGTTACAAGGTTGCGCGCAAGCGGAATGGGAAGGCTGTTGGCGATACGACCTACACAGTCGGCCCGGATGGGAAGATGAGCGGCGTCGGCCACAACGCAGAAAGCGGCTCCACGACCAAGTGGACCGCGACGAAGCAGTCGTAGGTTGAAATTAAGGCGGCTCGCGGAGCGGCGGGCCGCCTCATTGTTCCTCAGTCGGCATCCATATCCATCTTCTTCCCGCCGGGACCGCGGATGTTCGCAACGAAATTGGCGACTTGCCAGATCTGCTGGCCGGTCAGCTGCTTGTCCCAGGCGGGCATGCCGGAATAGCGCACTCCGTCGTGAACGGCGGCATAGGCTTCGTTGGGATCGACGTCGGTGCCTTCCTGGAAGAATTGCGGAACGCGGGGATAAAAGCCCGAACCGAAGGCGCTCGGCCCCTTGGTCGTGCCGTGGCAGCGGGAGCAATTGTCTGAGTAAATCTTGCCACCCGCGGCGATCGCTGCAGCATCCTTGGTGGTAATTGGATTCGGCAACCCGTCCGAACGCCTTTCGAGCGACGCATCGAGGGCGCGCATTCCGATCGAGCTTTCCCACTTTGGCGGCTCAGAGTTCGAATTGCTGGGCAGCCAGCCGGCAATCCCAACGAGCGCGACGAGGATCGGGGCTGTAATCAGCCCGATAATGAAGGCAATCAACATTCTCATCGCTGCAACTCTCGGCTGTATTCGGGCTCGACCAATTACGCGCATTGCGTCGTCTTTGCGATCAGCTCGAGCACTCATCGTTAGTGACTTGTTAGGGCCGCCAGTTCACTCTCGGAATCGAGACGTGACTGGATGACCAATGACTGATGCACCCTCAGTCACGACGTTTGTCGTGGGAGAACGACTCCCTTGGCCCGACGACGCGCCCCCGCTCGATCTAAAAGGACCATTCGATTCTGGCGCAATCCATTACTCGGGCTCGCGGCAGGAGTGCTCGATCCGCAAGATTTCCGCTTTGGGAGTGACGGTCGCGAGCGAACTCGCTCCAGCGCTCGGTGACCCGGTCGCGATCGAGCTCGCCAACGGTCAGCGTGCGCCCGGCAAGGTGGCGTGGACCGCCCGGCACGAACTCGGGGTCAGGTTCGACGACAGCGTCGATATCATTGCGCTTCTCAACCGGAAGCTCGTCAGCCAGACCCCCGAGCGTAGGACCATGCCGCGGCTCGAAGTCCGCTGTGCGGTCCATATCAAGTTCGGCGGAAATCTGTGGCCGGCGACGTTGCGCAACATTTCGTCAAACGGCCTGCAGGTCGAAGCCGACGGCCTGCCGGAGATCGGGACCTACGTTTCCCTCTTCGTCAGCTCGCTGACCGTTCCCGCCGGGGAGGTAGTCTGGCGCCGTGACAAGCTTGCCGGGATCGAGTTGTTTGAAGAGCTGAACTGGACCTCGATAATCCCGTGGGTCCGCGGGATCGTGCGGCAGAGGACAAGCTAGCGCAGGCCGAACGTTGCGACGGCCGCGCTCAGACTGTCGCGGCCTCGCGAACCATCTCGTCATAAGCTTCGGCCAACCGTAGGAGCTGCGCGGCGGCATCGCCTTCGAAGGATGAGCCGTGCATCAGCCCGAGCCGCTGAGGACTGAGCTGCGCCAAACGGCGAATGGTGGGCGCGGTCAAGGGGCCGAGGCTCGTGGAATGAAACAATCGCTCGCCTTCGATCGCCGGCCCGACGAGATCATCGCGGGTCAAGGCTTCACCGTTGCCGACATGCGCGAAGAGGTCGCCGCACAACAAGGTACCGGTGGTCTCCTCGTATATCACCTGCGCCTCCCACCCATGTGGAACGTGCGGCGTCGCGATTACCCGCACCCTCTTTCCGCCGAGGTCGATCGGCTCCTCACTGGTAACCGGTCGCGGCGGCCGATCGGCGAGGTCATTGAGCGAAACCATGCAGCCGAGGGGATTGAACAACACCTGGGCCTCGGGTGCAGCACTCAGCCACAGGTTCATCGCTCCGCATTCGTCTGATTCGACATGACCGAAACTGATCCACCGCAGGCGCTCAACCGGTATGATAGTTGCGAGCGCCGCCGAGACGAGCGGAAACATCCGTCTTGGCCCTGTGTGGAACAGCAACGGATCGTCAGCGACTATAAGGAACTGATTGAAGGTGAATCCCGCCGGCGGAGCGACATCCGATACGTAGGTCGACAGGCGGAAAATGCCTTCGACGATCTCAGTCACGGTCGTTTCCATTGCGCGATTGTCAACCCGGGGGGGCCGCAAGTCCAGCGAAGAGTGAGGATCACGATAAGCTGACGAAGCTATCGAGCACCTTCTTTCGGCCCGAATGCTCAAAGTCGATCTCGAGCTTGTTGCCCTCGATCGCCGCGATCGTGCCATAGCCGAACTTGCCGTGGAACACGCGCTGGCCGAGCGATAGGTCGGTCCGGCCCTGGTTGCCGAGGCTAACCGCCGACGCGCGCGCCTCGATGACGCGCTGCGGCTCGGGGTTTAGGGTCGTTCGGGTAGCGCGCTGCCAGCCGGGGCCCCGGGTCGGACGAGCGACATGGGCGAATGGGTCCGATCGCTCCGACCATTGCGCGCGCCACAGGCTCTCGCCGCCGGTCAAGGTAGTTTCCTGCTCGATGTGGGCCTCGGGCAGCTCGGCAAGAAAGCGCGACGGGATCGAACTGGTCCACTGCCCGTAAATGCGGCGGTTCGCCGCATGGATGATCGTCGCCCGCCGTCGTGCGCGAGTGATCGCGACGTAGGCGAGCCGACGCTCTTCCTCCAAGCTGGCGAGGCCACCTTCGTCCAATGATCGCTGCGATGGAAACACGCCTTCTTCCCAGCCTGCGAGATAGACCGTGTCGAACTCCAGCCCCTTGGCGGCATGGATGGTCATGATGGTGACGCGGTCGCCCTGCCGCGCTTCGTCATTGTCCATCACGAGACTGACATGCTCGAGGAACGCGCCTAGGGATTCATATTCCTCCATGGCGCGTGTGAGTTCGGCGAGGTTCTCGAGCCGGCCGGCGCTTTCTGCCGAGCGGTCCGCCTGGAGCATCGCGGTGTAGCCCGATTCTTCGAGGACTATTCGGGCGAGTTCGGGGTGGGGGAGGGCAGCGGTGCTGGCGAGCCCCCCTCGGTCAGCACTACGGGCTGCCACCTCCCCCGCAAACCCGGGGTAGGATGAATCAAGCTTCCCCCTCCAGCGCGCGACGTCGGCGACGAAATTGGCGAGGCTCCGGCGCGCCTGTGGCGTGAGCTCGTCGGTGCCGACCAGGGACGCGGCGGCGAGCAGCAGCGGCTGCTGCATGGCCCGCGCGTGACGGTGGATCGCCGCGACCGCCTTGTCCCCGAGCCCGCGCTTGGGGATATTGACGATGCGCTCGAACGCCAGGTCGTCCGCCGGCTGGGCGATCAGTCGCAGGTAGGCGATGGCGTCGCGGATCTCCGCCCGCTCGTAAAAACGGAACCCGCCAATGATCTGATAGGGCAGGCCTATCGCGATGAACCGCTCCTCGAACTCGCGCGTCTGGAACTGTGCGCGGACCAGGATTGCGATGTCATCAAGTGAGCCGCCCCGGCGCATCCGTGATTCCGCTTCCTCGCCAACCCGGCGCGCTTCCTCAGGACCGTCCCAGACGCCGATGACTCGCACCTTTTCGCCTTCGCCGGCGTCGGTCCACAGCGTCTTCCCGAGGCGTCCGGCGTTGTGAGCGATCAGCCCGTCGGCTGCCGCGAGGATGTGGCTCGTAGAGCGGTAGTTCTGCTCCAGCCGAATGATCTTCGCGCCGGGGAAATCTTTTTCGAAGCGCAGGATGTTGGCGACCTCGGCGCCGCGCCAGGAGTAGATCGACTGATCGTCGTCGCCGACGCAGCAGAGGTTGCGCTGCGGCTCGGCGAGCAGCTTCAGCCATTCGTACTGGGCCTGGTTGGTGTCCTGATATTCGTCGACGAGAATATAGCGGAAGCGCTCGCGGTAACCATCGAGCACGTCCAAGTGGCCTCGAAAGATCGCCAGCATATGGAGCAACAGGTCGCCGAAATCGCAGGCGTTCAGCGTCTTCAGCCGCTCTTGGTATTGGGCGTAGAGCTCGGCGCCGCGGCCTGCGGCGAATGACTCGGACTCGCCTGCATCAACTTGCTTCGCAGTCCACCCGCGGTTCTTCCACCGATCGATCAGGCCAGCGAGCTGGCGCGCGGGCCAGCGTTTCTCGTCAAGATTCGCCGCCTGGATGAGCTGCTTCAGAACCCGGAGCTGGTCGTCGGTGTCGAGGATCGTGAAATTGGACTGGAGGCCGACCAGCTCTGCGTGACTGCGGAGCATCCGTGCAGCAACCGAATGGAAGGTGCCGAGCCACGGCATGCCCTCGATCGCGCCCCCGCTGATCGCCGACACACGTTTCTTCATCTCGCGCGCCGCCTTGTTGGTGAAGGTGACGCTGAGAATCTGGCTTGGCCATGCCTTGCGGGTCGCGATCAAATGGGCGAGGCGGGCGGTCAGTGCCGCGGTCTTGCCGGTGCCTGCGCCGGCAAGGACCAGCACGGGTCCCTCGGTCGTCAGCACAGCTTCGCGCTGTGGCGGATTCAGCCCGTCCAGGTATGGCGGCTCGGAAGAAAGCTGAGGGGATTCGCGCACTCGTCCGAGGTAAGCGGAGGAGAACGGAACGGCAACCGCTCCGGGCGAGGCCGAATCGAGAACCGCGGTGGCGTAACGAGCGATCCGGGAAGGTTCCAACCGTTGTTCCCGATATCCCCGTTATCCACAGGCTTGTTACCAAAAATTTCGCTTTTGCGACTCGTGGGGAGAGTGCATGGTGACTTTGTGATCGGGACGGCGGTCCCGGCCTCATCTGAGGACCGGCAACGGAATGAAGATGCGGCAGGTGACCAAAGGTCCGATCTCCGCCGGCAGGCATTGCCAAGGCTCTTTCGGGAGCGGAAGCGGGGCCAGCCGGGAAGAGGCGCCGGAAGAGTCAGTCTTC